>Ga0213920_1000655_pt1 | contig 24070 bp, 21 predicted proteins | sample McNCre1117MG_FD_161054 | JGI IMG/M metagenome (GOLD analysis project Ga0213920, IMG submission 161054) | Freshwater microbial communities from McNutts Creek, Athens, Georgia, United States - 11-17 MG | ecosystem: Environmental > Aquatic > Freshwater > Creek | place: USA: Georgia | collected...
TTGTGCGTACTCTTTGTACGTGCTGAAGTTGTTCGAGCGTGTGCTGTGTTGCAACTTGGCAATCGCATCAGGCGTCCACATGTGCTCTTCGCCACGGGCACGCCATGCGTATTCACCACCAGCATCGAGCATGTTGGCAAGCACGGGGTCAGCACCGAAGGCGGCCTTGTGCATGCGAATGCCTTCTTCGGCCATTTCGAAAATGCCGATGCCTTCCACGCGGCTTGGTGTGCCGGTGAAATACTTTTGCACAGTTTCGGTGTTGATACCGATGGCTTCAAACAACTGCGCACCGCAGTAAGACATGTAGGTCGACACGCCCATCTTGGACATGATCTTCGACAGGCCTTTGCCGATGGCTTTGATGTAGTTGTAGATGGCTTTGTCGGTCGACAAATCAGCTGGCAAATCTTTGTGCAAGTTGGCCAGTGTTTCGAGCGCGAGGTAGGGGTGCACGGCTTCTGCGCCGTAACCTGCCAACACGGCGAAGTGGTGCACTTCACGAGCGCTGCCAGTCTCCACCACCAAACCAGCCGTGGTGCGCAAGCCTTCGCGCACCAAGTGTTGGTGAATCGCAGACAAAGCCAACACTGCAGGAATCGCCACTTGCGTGGGGCTCACAGCGCGGTCGCTGATGATGAGGATGTTGTGACCGCTCTTGATGGCGTCGACCGCCTCAGCACACAAGGAGGCCAACTTGGCTTCCACGCCGTCGTGACCCCAAGCCAGTGGGTAAGTCATGTCGAGCGTTGCGCTCTTAAACTTGCCGTGAGTGTGGGCTTCGATGTCACGCAACTTGGCCATGTCGGCGAAGTCGAGCACGGGCTGGCTCACTTCCAAACGCATGGGTGGGTTGACTTGATTGATGTCGAGCAAGTTGGGCTTAGGGCCCACGAACGACACCAACGACATCACGATGGCTTCACGGATCGGGTCGATCGGTGGGTTGGTCACCTGCGCGAACAACTGCTTGAAGTAGTTGTACAGCGGTTTGTTTTTGCTAGACAGCACAGCCAAGGGGCTGTCGTTGCCCATGGAGCCAATGCCCTCTTCGCCGTTGATGGCCATGGGGGCCATCAAGAACTTGATGTCTTCTTGGCTGTAGCCAAACGCTTGTTGACGGTCGAGCAATGACACGGCATTGGGCTCGGCCACTTGGCCTTCGTGGCCCTTCACGTCGTCGAGCTTGATGCGGACGTTTTCAATCCACTGCTTGTAAGGCTTGGTGTTGGTCATGCCAGCCTTGAGCTCTTCGTCGTCGATCATGCGACCTTGTTCAAGGTCGATCAAGAACATCTTGCCGGGCTGCAAACGCCACTTGCGCACAATCTTGCTCTCGGGCACAGGCAACACGCCCGACTCAGAGCCCATGATGACCATGTCGTCGTCAGTGATGCAGTAGCGTGAAGGACGCAAACCGTTGCGGTCCAACGTGGCGCCGATTTGGCGGCCGTCGGTGAACACGATGGAGGCAGGGCCGTCCCATGGCTCCAACATCGCGGCGTGGTATTCGTAGAAGGCCTTGCGGCGCTCGTCCATCGTGGTGTGCTGTTCCCATGGCTCGGGAATCATCATCATCACGGCTTGGCTGATGGGGTAGCCGGCCATCGTCATCAGTTCGAGGCAGTTGTCGAACGTGGCGGTGTCAGATTGGTCGGGGAAGCTGATGGGGTAGAGCTTGTGCAGGTCGTCGCCCAACACGGGAGAAGACATCACGCCTTCGCGGGCCTTCATCCAGTTGTAGTTGCCTTTGACGGTGTTGATCTCACCGTTGTGCGCCACATAGCGGTAGGGGTGAGCCAAGGGCCATTCTGGGAAGGTGTTGGTCGAGAAACGTTGGTGCACCAAGCCGAGGGCCGACACGCAGCGCTCGTCTTGCAAGTCACGGTAATAGGTACCGACTTGATCGGCCAGCAACAAGCCCTTGTAAATGATGGTGCGGCTTGACATGCTCGGCACGTAATACTCTTTGCCGTGCTTCAAGTTCAAGTGCTGAATCGCGGCGCTGGCTGTTTTACGGATGACGTACAGCTTGCGCTCGAGCGCATCTTGCACGATCACGTCGTTGCCGCGACCGATGAAGATTTGGCGGATGACCGGTTCTTTTTCGCGCACGCGTGGCGACATGGGCATGTCGAGGTTGACCGGCACATCGCGCCAGCCCAACAACACTTGGCCTTCGGCCAACACGGCACGGTTGAGCTCTTGCTCGCAGGCCAAGCGCGACGCGCTTTCCTTTGGCAAGAACACCATGCCCACACCGTACTCACCGAGGGGCGGCAAGGTCACGCCTTGCTTGGCCATTTCTTCGCGGTACAACGCGTCGGGCAATTGAATCAAGATACCTGCGCCGTCGCCCATGAGTGCGTCCGCACCCACCGCACCACGGTGGTCGAGGTTTTCCAAAATTTTGAGCGCTTGACCCACGATGGCATGGCTCTTTTGACCTTTGATGTGAGCCACAAAGCCCACGCCACAGGCGTCGTGTTCGTTAGATGGGTCGTACAAACCCTGAGATTGCAGTTGTGCTTTATCGGCAGCCGTGGTCATGGCGCATTCCTCAAAAATTCAGCGGGACAAGAAGGATACTGCAGTGCAGCATCCATGCCAAGAAAATTAATTGGGGTCAGAACCTAATTAATTGAGCATTAATTTTGACAATTATTTAATTGGGGACAGGTTTAACACCCTTGCTAGACGGACGTCCGGCCTTGGTTTTAACCAAACGCCTGTCGGTTTGGGTCTGTAAATCGGCCACAAAACGCGCGTCTCCTAGCGCCCAACCGCTGAGCGTGGCATCGGTCAATGCACCTTGCTGGTCCACGTTGATGCCGGCATGCACCAACTCGGCGTATGCGGCCTCACGCGCAAACGGCGTGTTGCCCAAGTTCCAGTACAGAGCGTGTGGCGTGATGAGTCGATCCATGCGATGCCCCGCGTAATGCCCGTAGCTCGACCACACGTAATCCTCAGGCTGCGCCACCATGTGCGCACGCACAGGATTGAGATCGATATAGGCCATGCACGCTAGCAAGTAACGGTCGGTTTGAATGAGCGTGGAGCGGTAGCGCCCTTCCCACAGCGTGCCCGTGCGGGCGTGCACTTTGTTGAACACCTGTACATAGCTGCGACCGACAGCCTGCATCATCTTGGGCAGACCTTGGTCCTCTTGCGGCGTGAGCAACAAATGCAGATGGTTGCCCATCAACACATAGGCGTGAATGTCGACCTTGTGCGCGCGGCTGTGCTCGAACAGCAAATCGAGCATGCGCTGGTAATCCGCGGCGCTGCGAAAAATGTCTTGTCGGTTATTACCCCGCAGGATGATGTGGTGCGGGTAGCCGGTGACGGTGAGACGGGGTTGGCGGGCCATCTGTGGATGGTAATTCGAACCTGACCCCGATTAATTAAGCGGCAATTTTGAACCGCGTCTCAGCCAATTCTTGCAACCCAAACTCTGCCAACAAAGCCGTCAAGCGCTCCGCCGCCGCACGCTTTTTCTGCCCCGTGTACTTGGCCAAGATGAGTTCGTTTTTCATGCTGTGCTCCCAGCCCACCAGCTCGGTCACGGTCACTTGATAACCCATTGCTTCGAGGTACAAACAGCGCAGCACGTTGGTGAGCTGGCTGCCCATCTCGCGCGTGTGCAGCGGGTGACGCCACAACTCAGCCAGCGGCGTGCGCTGCAAGTTGAGCGCTTTGTTTTGGTTCAACGCACGCGCCAGCTCGGCTTGGCAACACGGCACCAGCACCATGTACTTGGCTTTCTTTTGCAAGCCAAACGCGATCGCGTCATCCGTGGCCGTGTCGCACGCATGCAGCGCGGTGACGACATCGATCTGCTCAGGCAACGCGTCACTGCGTGCCGACTCCGCCACCGTGAGGTTGAGAAACTTCATCCGCTCAAAACCCAAACGCTGCGCCAACGCTTGAGACGACGCGACCAACTCGCTGCGCGTCTCGATGCCGTGAATACTGCCCTGCCCCAGAGCTTTGAAAAACAAGTCGTAAATGATGAAGCCCAAATACGACTTGCCCGCACCGTGGTCAGCCAACGTGGGCCCAAGCTCGCTGGCGGGCAGTTCTTTCAGCAACTTCTCGATGAACTGATACAGGTGATACACCTGCTTGAGCTTGCGACGCGAGTCTTGGTTGATCTTGCCCTCGCGCGTGAGGATGTGCAGCTCTTTGAGCAACTCGATGGACTGGCCAGGGCGCAGGTCGAGCTGAGAACGAGGGTCTTGAGACTTAGGTGCAGCGGCGGGTTTGTGTTTGGACATAGCCCAATTGTGCCGTGGGAGTTCGCGACCCCGCAGCCAATCGGCACAGCCGGTGCGCGCTGCGGCGCCATCACGGCGCGCCAGCGACGTTAAGCCGCAGCGCGTGCCGGCTGTGTCGATTGGCGAAGCGAACGCAGAACGCAACGCAACGCAACGCAACGCAACGCAACAACAAAAGCCTAGTCCTTCAACCGAGCCCGTATCCCCAACGCCTGCCACCCCGCATGCCCCAACTTATTCAACACCTCAATGTTGCGTTCAAAGATGAGCGACGCATCGGGATAGGCCTCCACCGCTTTGTCGATGCTGGCTTCGCGCAGCAAGTGCAGCGTGGGGTATGGCGTGCGGTTGGTGAAGTTCTCGATGTCGTCCACCTCCGTGCCGCCAAATTGGTAGTGCGGGTGGAAGTCGGCCACTTGCAGCACGCCGTCCAGCTCTAAGTCAATCAACACCTCGTCGCAGTCGGCCAAGAAGTCGTTGAAGTCCAAAAAGTCGGGCAAGGCATCGGGTGCCATCAGCAGCGTGGTGTCGAGCTTGTCGGGGTCAGCCTCGGCCAAGTGTTGCAGCTCTTCGCGCAGCATGGCCAGCACATCAGCGGGCTCAGCAGATGCGCACACGCGGTAGCGCACCATGTCTTTGACGACGACCGATTTCGCGAAGGGGCAAAGGTTGAGGCCCACCACGGCGTCGAGCAGCCACTTTTGCGTGTCTTCGATGACGAGGCGTTCTTGCTCAGGCGTGAAGGTGTGAGTCATGTGTGTGCTCTCTTGCGCAAGGCGCGACCAATGAAATAAGCCAGCACTGCGCCAGCCAAACTGAGTGTGGCCGTGACAGCCCACGTCCATTGCCAGCCGCCCACGCTGGCTGCAACCCACGCCACTAGCGGCGGGCCTGCAAACTGACCGAACGCCGACCATTGCTGCATATAACCCACGGTGGTCGACAACGTGCCTTCGCTCGGTGCCAAGCGCATGGCAGACGCAAACAAGGTGCCGGGTATCAAACCGCCGACGGCTGAAAACATCACCACGCACGCGAAGCGCAAAGCCGTGGGCAAACCGCTACCCTGCCACGTGGCGTAAGCACCCACCGCACCCAGCGTCATGCAGGCAAAACCAATCCACAACAAACGCTGCGCGGGCCAGCCACGTTGCAATAGGCGACCGGACATGACGTTGCCGCTCACATTGGCCAGCGCCACACACGCCGACAACACACCGGCCATGCCCGCCGTCAAACCCAGCTCGGCATAGACCGTGGGCAAGAAGCCCACCACGGCCAACCACTGCGAGGAATACACCGCAAACGTGAGCGCCACCAACCAAGGGCCGGGGCTTGTGAGCGTGAGCGCCAAACGCTGAGGCCACGCGTCATTCGCCGCTTGGGCATACGCGGGTTTTGATGGCTCCACCTGAACTTGCTGCTGCGCTTGAGGCACGCACAACCACACCGCCACAAACGCCAACGCCGACACCGCCCCTAACAGCCACCACCAAGCCGACCAGTCAAAGCCCGCAATGACCCAAGGCCCAAGCAACAACGCCAAGGCGCTGCCAGTAGGCATGTACGTGCCCCACCAACCCATGCGCCTGCTGAGTTGCGAGGCATCCACCGTGCTGCGAATGAGCGCCGGCGCCGGCATGACGACCAGCAAAAAGCCCAAGCCTTCGAGCGCACGCAACATCAACAAGCCTTGCGCGTCGGCCACAAAGCCACCGCTGATGCTCGCCAACGACAACACACCCAAACCCGTCAACATGCTGCGACGCAGACCCAAACTATCGGCGCTCAAGCCCACCGCCAAGCCGAGCGTCATGCTCGCCATTTGCACCACCGACAACAAGAAACCCGCTTGCACCAAACTGATGTGCAACACCTCTTGCAACACCGGCAACGCAGGCGGCAATTTGCCCACGTGCAACGCGGCGCACACGCCAGCAAAGACAATGACCCACGAAGGGTGAATGCCAAAGCGGTGTTTAGCCATACAAGCGCGCGTGTTCACGTGTGGCAAAACGATCGGTCATGCCAGAGAGATAGTCAGCGACGGCACGCGGCACATCGCTGCGCCGGGCGTAGGCGGCGGGCATTTCTTGGGGCTTAGCCAAGTACACGTCGAACAGGTTTTTCACCACCGCGCGCGCGCCGTCGGTGGTTTGCATGACCTGCGGGTGGCGGTACAAATTGCGGAACAAAAACGACTTGAGCGCTTTCGATTCTTCATACATCGCCGCGCTGAACTGCACCAGCGGCGGACACTGTCGCGCTTCGTCTGCACTGGCGGGCGCGTGCTGTTGCAACGCGGCGCGTGTGGCGCTGATGACGTCGTAGACCTGATCACTCAGCATGCGGCGGATGGTTTCGTACAACACGCGGCGGCCTTGAAGGCTTGGATACTCAGCCAAAGTTTGCGCGTGGTAGCGGGCAAACAGCGACACGTCTTGCATTTGCTCCAAGGTGAGTAAGCCAGAGCGCACGCCGTCGTCAATGTCATGCGCGTTGTAGGCAATGGCGTCGGCCAAGTTGCACAGCTGCGCTTCTAGGCTAGGTTGCGTGCCGTTCAAGAAGCGCGCGGCAATGCCGTTCGGCTCTTGCGCGTTGATGAGTTCAGCGTTGCGGCGTGCGCAGTGCTTCAAGATGCCTTCGCGCGTTTCAAAGCTGAGGTTCAGGCCGTTGAACGCGGGGTAGCGTTCCTCCAGCTCGTCCACCACGCGCAGGCTTTGCAGGTTGTGTTCGAAGCCGCCGTAAGGTGCCATGCATTCGTTCAACGCATCTTGACCTGCGTGGCCGAAAGGGGTGTGGCCGAGGTCATGCGCCAAAGCGATGGCTTCGACCAAGTCTTCGTTCAGGTTCAAGGCGCGGGCGATGGAGCGGCCGAGTTGCGCCACCTCCAACGAGTGCGTCATGCGGGTGCGAAACAAATCACCTTCGTGGTTCAAGAAGACTTGGGTTTTGTAGACCAAGCGTCTGAAGGCGGTGGCGTGGACGATGCGGTCGCGGTCGCGTTGGTGGGGGTTGCGAAAGCTTGGGGCGTGCGCGGGGGCTTCGGGCTCTTTGTGTCTGCGGCCGCGGGATAGTTCGGGTTGGCAGGCTTGGGGGGCGAGTTGGGTCATTGTTTGTGCGCCTTTATGGGCTGAACCCGCTGGCGGCATGGGGCATGTGCCGCTTCTTCATGCTGGTCCAGAAATCATCAGCGGCACATGCCCCATACCGCCAGACTGTGTCGGGGCTTTGTTTCACTCGCCTAGCTTCGCCACGCTTAACGTTCACAGCAGTCGTCGATGACTTGCGCCACCAAGGCATCTGGGGCACCGCGCACGATGGCGGTGCCGGGCTTGTCGATGAGCACGAATTTGATTTCGCCTGCTTCGGCTTTTTTGTCCACGCGCATGTGGTGCAGGTATTCGTCTGCGCCGAGTTTGGGGCCGACGGTGGGCAAGCCTGCGCGCGCGATGAGTGCGGTGAAGCGGGAGACAAAGGCTTCGTCCACCAAGCCCAAACGTTGCGACAGGTGCGAGGCCATGACCATGCCGCAGCCGACGGCTTCGCCATGCAGCCATTCGCCAAAGCCCAAGCCGGCTTCGATGGCGTGGCCAAAGGTGTGGCCGAAGTTGAGGATGGCGCGGATGCCGCCTTCGCGTTCGTCTTGGCCCACGACCCATGCTTTGATTTCGCAGCTGCGCTTCACCGCGTGCGCCAACGCAGCCGGGTCACGCGCCAAGAGAGCGTCGAGGTTGGCATCAATCCAATCTAAAAACTGCATATCGGCGATGGGGCCGTATTTGATGACTTCGGCCAAGCCTGCGCTCATTTCGCGCTGGGGCAAGGTTTGCAAGGTATCAAGGTCGCACACCACGCGTTGCGGCTGGTAGAACGCGCCGATCATGTTTTTGCCGATGGGATGGTTGATGGCGGTTTTGCCGCCCACCGATGAATCGACCTGCGCCAGCAAGGTGGTGGGCACCTGCACAAAGGGCACACCGCGCATGTAGCACGCGGCGGCAAAGCCGGTCATGTCGCCCACCACGCCGCCGCCCAAAGCGAAGAGCACGGTTTTGCGGTCAGCACCTTTGCCCAGCAGCTCGTCAAAAATCAGGTTCAGCGTTTGCCAATCTTTGTGGCTCTCGCCATCGGGCAAGGCCACGGTGTGCACGTGTTTGTAAAGCGGCGCGAGTGCGGCTTGCAAACGCGCGGCATAAATAGGGCCCACGGTGTCGTTGGTGACGATGAGCGCTGCCGAGGCTTTGGGCAAATCGGCCCAAGTACTGCTGGCGTTGAGCAATTGCTCGCCAATCAAGATGCTGTAACTGCGGTCACCCAAATCAATGGCAACGCGTTCGAGGTGGGTGGTGTTGGACATGAATCAGTTTCTGTGGGGGGGCGACACGCGCGGGCGGTCAGCGGGCGCGGGTGGCGAAACGGGTTGGATGTGTCCCGCCAGCTCTAACTGCGACACGATCATGTTGACCAAGCCGGCCACGTTGGGGCGGCCTGTTTCAATCACGTAGTGCGCGGTTTCACGGTAAAGCGGGTCGCGCACTTCCAGCAGCTCGCGCAAACGCGCTTGCGGATCGGCCACTTGCAGCAAGGGGCGGTTTTGGTCGTTGCGCAAACGGCGAAACACCTCTTCGGGGCTGGAGCGCAAATAAAACACGTGGCCGTGTTGGCGCAGGCGTTCGCGGTTGATGGGGCGCAAGACCGAGCCACCGCCCGTGGACAACACGCCGTGGTGGTTGTGGCACAAATCGGCGAGCACTTCAGATTCGAGGTCGCGAAAGCGGTCTTCCCCTTCGCGTTCGAAATATTCGCGGACCGAGCAGCCTAAGCGGTGCTCAATCGCGTGATCCGAATCAACAAAGGGGAGGTGAAGACGCCGAGCGAGTTGACGCCCAACGGTCGTTTTGCCGGAACCCGGCAGACCCACCAAAACCAACAACATATGCTTTCTTAACGTGCAACGGCACTGTGATCGAGCATTTTAGGCGTTATGAAGACCAGCAACTCTTGCTTGGCTTGGGCGGTGCGGCGGTTTTTGAACAAATAGCCCAGCACGGGGATGTCGCCCAAGAACGGCACCTTGTACTCGTCCTCTTGTTCACTGGTCTCGTAAATGCCGCCAATCATCACCGTGCCGCCGTTTTCCACCAGCACTTGGGTCTTGACGTGCTTGGTGTCGATGGCAAAACCGGCAGGGGTGATTTGCCCCACGTTGTCTTTGGAAATATCCAGGTCCAACACAATGCCGCCCTCGGGCGTGATTTGCGGCGTGACTTCGAGCTTGAGGTTGGCTTTGCGAAACGCAAGGGTCGACGCCCCGCTGGCCGCGGCCACTTGGTAGGGCAGCTCCGTACCTTGCTCAATCACCGCCTTGGCTTGGTCGGCAGTGACCACGCGCGGGCTAGACACCACCTTGCCTTTGCCATCGGCTTCCAACGCGGACAGCTCCAAATTGAGAAAACGGTTTTTGGCCGAGTTGAAGATGGACACCGCAAAGCTGGCCGACGCAAAACCATTGAGGCTCGCGGCGGGCAGGTTGACGAAGCTACCCGTGGTGTCGAGCGCTTTGTCAGCGATGTTGAAACTGGTGGCTTGTTGCGCGGTCGGGTTGGCGTTGGCCATGACGTTGGTGTTGGTCGGGCCAAAAACCGTTTGTGCACCGCCCTGCCCCATACCGCCCAAGCGCACCCCCAACGTTTGGCCAAAGGTGTCGCTCGCTTGCACAATGCGCGCTTCGATCATCACTTGGCGCAAAGGAATATCGATCTTGGCGATCATCTGCGCCACTTGGTCAAGGCGCTCGGCAATGTCGGTGACGAACAGTTGGTTGGTGCGCGGCTCGGCCATGGCGCTGCCGCGTGTGCTGAGAATGCGCGAGCCGCCGCCCATCGACGATAAGCCAAACGGTGCGGCGCTGCCTGGGCCACCTGCGCCATACCCACCCATCACAGGCAACACCGAGCCGCCTTGAATTTGCGCCAACACATCCACGGCTTTGGCGTAGTTGAGCGCGAAGCCGCGTGTTTGCATGGGTTCTAGGTTTTGTGCGGCGAGCTTGCTCTCAAACTCGAGCTTCTCGCGCGCCGCCACTTCCGTGCGGGGCGCTACCCAAATGACATTGCCTTGCCGACGCACGCTCAAGCCCTTGGCTTGGGCCATGATGTCGAGCACTTGGTCCCACGGCACTTTGTGCAGTTTGAGGGTGAGCGAGCCCGTGACACTGTCGGACGTGATGATGTTGAGCCCGGTGAAATCGGCCACGATTTGCAAGGCCGTGCGTACCTCGATATTTTGAAAATTCATCGACATCGGCACGCCCACATAAGCAGGTTGACTCTGCTGCGCGAACAACGGCAGCACCTGCAACCACGCGCACAACACCCACCACCGCCAACGAGCAGCACACGTCACCGCAGCGCGACGGCACTTCATGGCGCAGCCTCGTGCAAGGGCAAATGCACCACATGCATGTGCCATTCACCCGAGGGGCTGAGCGCCACCTCTTGCACCACCAACTGATCAGGCTGCACAGCCAGCAGCTTGCCAAAGTTTTGACCCAAGCGCGCGCCCACACGCACACGGTGCACGCTCATCATGGGCGCGTCTGGTTTGGACGATACAGGCGGCAGCACTTTGACCAAGGCCTCCACCTCGCCATTGGCTGCGATTTGTCCAACGTATTGCAAACGCTCACGCGGATAAGCCTCTAGCGCCTCACGGGCGCGCAAAAGTTCAGGCGCGATCAACCGAGCGTAGCTGGGGTGTTGCTCGGCGTGAGCGCGTTGCGTGTGGAGCCAAGCTTGAGCACTAAAGGGGTCGGAGGAGGCCTCATGCGCACCATCCACGCTGGCCAATTCAAACGCTGACTCTGCGGCGGTGAACTGCGGCACCACAGCCACCACTTGTGCCGAGATGCCCCCGCGCGGATCGGCCTTGAGTTCGAGCGATGCCACCGTGACGCCCGGAGCCGCTTTGGGCCATTGCGCCAGCCAATTAAGCCAACTGCCCCAAGCGCCTTGCACCTTCACATGCACCGGCAACTGCTGCAAATGAAGCGCGTTCAGCGCAGGGCTGTGTTGCGGCTGATCGAGCCCCAACGGCGACAAGTGCAGGCCTTGCTGTTGGGCGAGTTGAGTCAACACCGCCACATCGGCCAACGGCACAGACGATGAGGGTTGCGTTTGCCGCCACTGCGCGGTTTGCAATTGCAGGGTTTGCGTGACGGCTTGTTGTGCCGCCAGTTCGTCTTGTGCGGCTTGGGCTTCGCTCCAAGCTTGCCAGCTGTTCAACCACCACGGAGTGAGTAGCAACACGCCCAACAGAGTGGCAACACCAAACGACACATACCGAACAACACTCGGCCAAAGCCAAGGCTGTCGCCAATCCAACGGTGGCAAAGACATATTCCAGCTCAGCATCAGACCCCCACTTTCAGATCGGCTTCAATGCGAAATTGCCACACCGGCAAGCCGGTGGTCGACACGGCGGGCATGACCTGCAATTGGGGCAACTCGGGGGCATGCACCCAAATGTCAAGGGCTTTGAGTTGTTTGACCAACTGCTGCGCATGGCTGGACGACAACGCCTCGCCCTGCACCGTCCATCGCGTGCCTTGTTGTTTGACGCTAGCCACCCACACGCCCTGCGTCGCTTGGCTGAGCACACGGCTCCATTGCAAGCTTTGCGATTGCAAATCTTGGCGTACTTTGAGCCAACGAGTTTGCTCGGCATAACGGTCTTGCTGCGTTTTGGTTTGGGCATGACTTTTTTGAGCCTCCTCAAAAGCACGCGCCGAAGCCACCACATCATGCGCACGCGGCTGGGTGCGATCGGCGGCCGAGGCCATCACCATCGCAAAGCCAGCCGCCAAAAATGCACCGCCCACGGCGCACACCGCCACGCCCAGCAACCAAGCTCGGCGCAAGGCATGTGGCGCCGCTTCACGGTTCGGCAAAAAATTGATGCCGTCCTCTTGCCAGGCACGCAAGGCCAAGCCAAAGGCCTCGTCGCATTGCAACGCCAGCGCCGCGCTGGCTTGGGGCAACACGGCCAACACATCGCTCACTTGGGTGCGACGCGCCGCATCTTGGCGCGGCTCAATGCCAGCCAAGTTCAAGCCTGCATGGTGGGCCACGCGTTGCAAAGCCTCAACGCGCAAACGCGACACCGCTTGCACCAAATAACGCTGCTCGGCGGCAGAGGGTTGGGTCGTGTCCAAGGTGTAATCCAAGTACACCTCGTCAGCGTAGGCGGACAACACCGATTGCACTTCGGCTTGCAGTTGAAACGCCACATCGTCTGGCGACAAGCTCGCCGTCAACGTCACCAAATGGTTGGACACACAGGCGCTGTCTACGCTCAGGTAGGCCCGCTCGGGTTGGTAGTCGCCGGCTTGCAAATAAGCCCGTAGCCACTGCCCCAGCGCCACGGACTGCAACACCTCGCCCGCCGCCACTAATCCAGCGGGAAGCACCAAACACTCAGCACAACACACATTGTCGGGGTGATTGGGCGAACCACTCAGCACCACCAAGCGACACTGATCGAGCCCCACATCCAAGCCCAACACAGTGAAGCGGCGTGGTCGCGAACGGGGCAGCCATGAAGTCCAACGCATGAACACATCCTTTTGAAAAGGGTCGAGATGTGGGGCATTTCAACGCGTTGACAAATGACTGCGGCGGTGTTTGACTCGAGACTTTTGTGATGCAAGCGTGTTTTTATAATTCTTCCCACTTATGGCGACACACCACACCCCCGAAGGTTCGAAAGAACACGCGGCTGCACCTGCAGCCCCTCGCTCCCTGCTGAGCCACGTCATGCTATGGGCCATGGGCATTGCCGCGGCAGGCATGCTGGTGGTGGGCCTGTTGGTCGCCGTCGCGCTGGCCATGGCGTACCCCCAGTTGCCCGACATCTCCGACTTGGCCGATTACCGGCCCAAGCTCTCGATGCGCGTGTACTCAGTCGAGGGCACACAGATTGGCGAGTTCGGCGAAGAGCGCCGCAACCTCACTCCGTTCAAAGACATCCCCAAGGTCATGAAAGACGCGGTGCTGGCCATTGAAGACGCGCGCTTTTACCAACACAGCGGTGTGGACTACATCGGCCTGATGCGCGCGGGCTTGGCCAACTTGGGCCGCGCCAAGAGCCAAGGCGCATCGACCATCACCATGCAGGTGGCGCGTAACGTGTACCTGTCGTCAGAAAAAACATTCACCCGCAAGATTTATGAAATTTTGCTGACCAGCAAGCTCGAGCACATGCTCAGCAAAGATCAGATTTTTGAAATCTATCTGAACCAAATTTATTTGGGCAACCGCGCCTACGGTTTTGCAGCGGCGTCTGAAGCCTACTTTGGCAAGCCCTTGAAAAACATCAGCATCGCCGAAGCGGCCATGTTGGCAGGTTTACCCAAAGCGCCCTCGGCGTATAACCCTATCGTCAACCCCAAACGTGCCCGTGCGCGCCAGCTCTACATCATTGAGCGCATGGAAGAAAACGGGTTCATCACCAAAGAGCAAGCGGCCGCCGCCAAGCAAGAGGAATTGAAAATCCGCACCGCCATGAGCGACCTCAACACCCACGCCGACTACGTGGCTGAAATGGCGCGTCAACTGATGTTTGCGCAATACGGCCCCGAGATCTACACACGCGGTTTGAATGTCTACACCACCATCCGCGCCAGCGACCAACAAGCAGCTTACTTTGCGCTGCGTCGCGGCATCATGGACTTTGAGCGCCGCCAACACTACCGCGGCCCCGAGCGTTTCATCAACCTCCCCACCAAACCTACCGAGCTAGAAGACGCGATTGACGACGCCTTGATTGAACAAGGCGACAAGGGCGATTTGTTGGCCGCGGTGGTGCTGGACGCCACGCCCAAGAAAGTGCGCGTCATGCGCCAAAACAGCGAAGTGCTGGAAATCACCGGCGATGGTTTGCAACCCGTGCAATCGGGCTTGTCTGACAAAGCGGCGCCCAACATCAAGCTGCGCCCCGGCGCTTTGGTGCGCATCACCAAAACTGCCAAAGGCGGCTGGGAAATTACCCAACTGCCCGAAGTGGAAGGCGCGTTTGTGTCCATCGACCCACGCGATGGCGCGATTCACGCGCTGGTGGGTGGCTTTGACTTCAACAAAAACAAGTTCAACCACGTGACCCAAGCGTGGCGTCAACCTGGTTCGAGCTTCAAACCTTTCATCTATTCGGCCGCTTTGGAGAAAGGCTTCACCCCCATGACGGTGGTGAACGACGCGCCACTGTTCTTTGATGCCAGCGTGACAGGCGGCCAACCGTGGGAACCCAAAAACTACGATGGCACTTTTGAAGGCCCCATGACTTTGCGCAAAGGTTTGGCCAAATCGAAAAACATGATTTCGATTCGCGTGCTGCAATCGGTCGGCGCACAAAACGCGCAAGACTGGATTGCCCAGTTTGGTTTCGATGCCGAAAAACACCCGCCCTACCTGACGATGGCTTTGGGTGCAGGGTCGGTCACGCCCATGCAAATGGCGGCGGGCTACTCGGTGTTTGCCAACGGCGGCTACCGCGTGAACCCCTACTTAGTGACCAAGGTGACCGACCAAATGGGCAAGGTCTTGTCCGAGTTCACGCCACCACCGCTGGATGAATCGGCCCGTGCCATCGACGCACGCAACGCGTTTGTGATGACGAGCTTGCTGCAAGAAGTCACCCGCTCAGGCACAGCCGCACGCGCGCAAGCCACCTTGAAGCGCCCCGACATTTACGGCAAAACCGGTACCACCAACGACTCGATGGATGCGTGGTTCGCAGGCTATCAGCCCACGCTCACCGCCGTGACGTGGATTGGCTACGACACCCCTCGCAAATTGGGCGACCGTGAAACCGGTGGCGGCCTGAGCTTGCCCGTGTGGATCAGCTACATGCAACACGCTTTGCAAAACGTGCCGATTGCCGAGCCCACGCCCCCCGCAGGTTTGAGCCACGAAAGCGGCGATTGGACTTACACCGAGTTCAGCAAAGGCGGCGGCGTGAGCAGCCTAGGCATGGAAAGCAGATCCAACAACAGCAGCGAACAGCTGCCTGCGAACGACGAGAAGAAGAAGATTCTCGATTTGTTCAAGAACTAAAAAAGGGCGCTTCAAGCGCCCTTTTTCATGGAGTGTCACCACGTCACGCTTGAAAGACCAATGCCTGCCCCGTTTGCGTACTGGCGTCTTGGCTGAGGCGCGCAAAGAACTCGCCTTGGCCTTTGGTATCCACCCAATGTTGACCATCCAACTTGAAGTGGTAACCGCCCGAGCGTGCCGCCAACCACACCTCGTGCAAAGGCTTTTGCAAGTTGATGATGATTTGGCTTTTGTTCTCAAACGTGAGCGTGATCATGCCGCCCACGCGTTGGTTATCGATGTCGGCCTCGCCATCATCGTTGATGCGGTCGCAAGCCAATTCAACGGCTTTGAGCAGAAGTTCTGCGCGGTCTAAGAATTCGAGATCGGTCATTACAATTTGCGCCATGGGTATTGAACAAAAGATTCTAGTCACGGGCAAAGGCCTGCACGTCGTTGTGGCCTCTGCGTTGTGCGCCTTGCTGGTTGCCTGCGGGCAAAAGGGGGCACTCTACATGCCGAACGATCCTGAGTTCAAACAACGCGCCACCTTGCCCGACATCGTGCGCCGTCAATTGCCAGGCAGCACGGCCACGCCCGCCGCAGCGCCCGCCTCTGCCCCGACCCACACATCCAACATGACAGCACCTGCTGCCCCCGCCAACGCAGCCTCTGCGGCGGGTCGTTAATTTTCTAAGAGCCGTCTGATGACACACACCACGCTTGCCGGTGCGCCTTTTGTAGCCACCCAACACAATGATTTGTATTTGGAAGGCGTCAAACTCGCCGACCTCGCGCACGCCCACGGCACGCCCTTGTTTGTGTACTCCAAAGCGGCCATGCTCAGCGCACTCGCGGCGTACCAACGCGGCTTTGCGGGCCGCAACGCACGTATTTGCTACGCCATGAAAGCCAACTCCTCACTCGCGGTGTTGCAAGTGTTTGCGCAAGCGGGTTGTGGTTTTGACATTGTTTCGGGCGGTGAGCTGAATCGCGTGATCGCCGCAGGTGGTGATGTGTCTAAGGTCATCTTCTCTGGCGTGGGCAAAACACGCGCCGAGATGCGCAAAGCACTCGATGCGGGCATCGCTTGCTTCAACGTCGAGAGCGAAGCCGAGCTCGAAGTGTTGAGCAGCGTGGCTCACAGCATGGGCAAACGCGCGCCCATCAGCATTCGCGTCAACCCCAACGTAGACGCCAAGACCCACCCCTACATTTCCACCGGTCTCAAAGGCAACAAGTTTGGCGTGGCACACGAGCGCGCATTGGCGACCTACCAACGCGCTGCCAGCCTGCCCGGTTTGCAAGTGACAGGTATTGACTGCCACATCGGCTCACAAATCACCGAATCCACGCCTTACCTCGACGCGATGGACCGCGTGTTGGATTTGGTCGACGCGATTGAAGCCGCAGGCATTGCCATTCACCACATCGACTTTGGCGGCGGCTTGGGGATTAACTACAACGGCGACACCCCACCCGCTGCAGACGCGCTGTGGGCGCAGCTCTTGGCCAAGCTCGACGCACGCGGCTACGGCCAGCGTCAGCTGATGATCGAACCCGGCCGCTCACTCGTGGGCAACGCGGGCGTATGCTTGACCGAGGTGCAATACATCAAGCCCGGCGAGCAAAAGAACTTCTGCATCGTCGATGCCGCGATGAACGACTTGCCTCGCCCCGCGATGTACGAAGCCTTTCACCAAATCGTGCCCGTGTCGGCGCGTGCGGGTGAAGCGGTGACGTATGACGTGGTTGGCCCTGTGTGCGAAAGCGGCGACTGGTTGGGTCGTGACCGTCAACTCACCGTGCAAGCGGGTGACTTGTTAGCGGTGTTGTCGACCGGTGCGTATTGCATGGCGATGTCGAGCAACTACAACACGCGTGGTCGTGCGGCTGAGATTTTGGTGGACGGCACGAAGGCGCATGTGATTCGTCGTCGGGAGACGGTGGCGGATCAGATGGCTTGCGAATCTCTCGTTCGCTGAGTCTTTTCTCTCGCTCCGCCACGACGAGCAGCCAGCACCTGCCATGGCTCCCATCGCTGCGCGACGAATGTCGCCAAGTCAGGCACTGACTGCTCGCCGTGGCTACGGGTTGCGACCCCTGACGATTTCTGGTACTCCAGTATGAGGAAGGGGCCGTACGCCCGTAGCCGCATCAGCGAGAGAAGTCAGCCCCTCCGAGAGCGAATAACACCACGCAACCGAAACAGCAACAGCACACTCAACACAGAGGCATAAACAAACACCTCCGCAAAGTTGCTCTTGCCCGCCCGCATCCAAAAGAAGTGCAAGACAGCCAAAACAGCAACTACATGCACAAGGCGATGCAACCATTGCCAGCGCTGAGCACCTAGCCACCGAATTGCGCGGTTGAACGAGGTCAACGCCAACAGCGTGAGCAGCACAAACGCACTGAACCCTACCAAAATGAACGGTCGCTTAGCGATATCTGCAGCAATATCAGCCCACTCAAAACCCATATCAAGCCAGCTGTAGCAAAGCAAATGCAGCACCACATAGAAGTAGGTAAACAAACCCAACATGCGCCGAAACTTGGCGAGTTCGGGCAAGCCCAACATCACACGCACGGGCGTGACCGCCAAGGTGACGCACAGCAAGCGCAGCGTCCAGTCGCCGGTGGCGCGAATCAGGTACTCAGCGGGATTGGCGCCTAAAGCATCGTTAACTGCACCCCACACCAGCCACGCGAAAGGCATGAGGCACAACAACCACAGCACGGGCTTGGCGCCGCGGTGTTGCAACGCGTGACGCAGAGAGGCATTGAGCATCAATACAGCTTGCTCAAGTCCATGCCTGCGTAGAGCTGACCCACTTGCGCTTCGTAGCCGTTGAACATCAAGGTCTTGCGTTTTTTGGCAAACAAGCCGTCTTCGCCAATGCGTCGCTCGGTGGCTTGGCTCCAGCGTGGGTGGTTCACGTTCGGGTTGACGTTGGAATAGAACCCATACTCTTGCGGCGCAGAGCGGCCCCAAGAATTGATGGGTTGCTTTTCGACGAAGCGGATTTTCACCAAGCTCTTGGCACTCTTAAAGCCGTATTTCCAAGGCACCACCAAACGCACGGGCGCACCGTTTTGATTGGGCAGCACTTCACCGTACATGCCAAAGCTCAACAGCGTGAGCGGGTGCATGGCTTCGTCTAGGCGCAGGCCTTCGACGTAGGGCCAATCGAGCACGCGCGAGCGCACACCGGGCATGGTTTTGGGGTCTGCTTGGGTGATGAACTCCACATACTTGGCGCTGCCCAAAGGCTCGACGCGTTTGATGAGTTCAGCCAAGGAATAGCCCACCCACGGAACGACCATCGACCAACCTTCAACGCAGCGCAAGCGGTAAATGCGTTCTTCCATCGGGCTGAGTTTGAGCAAGGCATCGAGGTCGAAACGACCGGGCTTTTTGACCAAACCTTCCACCTCCACCGTCCACGGTTGGGTTTGCAAGGTGTGGGCGTATTTGGCGGGGTCAGACTTGTCGGTGCCGAATTCGTAGAAGTTGTTGTAGCTGGTGGCGTCGGTGTAGGTGGTGATTTTCTCCATGGTGTTGGCACCACTCACACGACTCAAGGCCCCTGTCAAAGGGGCCAACTTGCCCGCACGCACCACCGCAGCGTTGGAGACTTGCGCCAAGGCCTCGCGAGAAGCCCATGTGGCCATCGACAGGCCTGCTGCGCCAGCAGCGATTTGCTTCAACCAATCGCGACGTTGGGCATACACAGCTTGCGGGGTGATCTCGCTGCTGAGGCCCTGCTCAAAACCGGTGCCAGCATTTTTTGAAAATTGATTCAAGCGCATGCGAACTCTCCTCTGTACAAAAGGTCGTCGCATTGTGGGTCAAAGTGCAGGACCGCACACAGCAGACCTAGAAAGACCTTGCGGCTGAAAACAAAAAAAGCTGGCACAAGGCCAGCTTTTTGAGGATGCGTTGGTAAGCGCTGAATTAACGCAAGCCGGCGATGTAGTCAGCCACGGCTTTGATTTCGCGGTCGTTCAACTTTGCAGCCACGCCACTCATTTGCACGCTGTTGCCACGACCTACCACTTGCGCAGAGCCTTTGCTGGTGCCGTGTTCGCGGAAGGCGTTCAACTGAGCCACGGTGTAGTCGGCGTGTTGGCCAGCCAAACGTGGGTATTGGGCGGGAATGCCAGCGCCAGTTGGGTTGTGGCAACCTGCGCAAGCAGCGATTTGGCGCTCAGCCACACCACCGCGGTAGATGCGCTCGCCCAAGACCACCAGGTCTTTTTCTTTGGCGAAGTTGGCAGCCGATGTTTTAGAACCGACCCAAGCGGCCACGTTCTTCATGTCAGCGTCAGACAAGCCCGCGGCCATGCCCATCATGATGGCATTGGCGCGCTTGCCCGATTTGAATTCTTGCAATTGCTTGACCAGATAGTCTGGGTGTTGCTGTGCCAGCTTGGGATACGCAGGTGAACCTGAGTTGCCGTCAGCACCGTGGCAGGCTGCGCAAATGGCGGTGTAAGTGGCTTCACCTTTGGCCAAATCAGCCTTGGCAGCGGGGGCTGCGGGCTCAGCGGCGTTAGACAGGGCGGGGGCCACCAAAGCGGCGGCGATCAACAAGGAGGCAATCAGCTTCATAAGTGTTCTTTGGTTAAAGGTCTCAAAGACGTCGAAAAACTGCGGAGATTCTACAATGCCGTATGAACCAGCCAGACCCACACGACACCCCAGCCCCCCATGACGCGCCCGAGGTGCCTGAAATTGCGGTCTTGAACGCTGAATTCGAGGCCCAACGCGACGCCGACCGCGCCGCTGCCAAAGCTGCTTTCGAGCTGCTGAACCCCAAAGACCAAGCCAAATACGCCATGGGCTGGTTGCACACCGCACGGTTTTTGACCACCGCCGCCCAGCTGCACCACCTGCCCACCTACGACTTGCCCGAAATTGCGTTTGTGGGCCGCTCCAACGCGGGCAAATCGACCTGCATCAACGTGCTGACCCAGCAAAAACGTTTAGCCTTTGCGTCTAAAACACCAGGCCGCACCCAACACATCAACTTGTTTGCCATGGGGCGCCAAGGCAAGACCGACGCCGTGCTGGCCGACTTGCCCGGCTACGGCTACGCCGCTGTCCCGAAGCAAGACAAGATCCGTTGGCAACAGGTGATGGCCAACTACTTGCTCACCCGCCCTAACTTGCGCGCGGTGGTGTTGATGTGCGACCCACGTCATGGCCTGACCGAGTTGGACGAAATTTTGTTGGACGTGATTCGCCCACGCGTGGAAGAAGGTTTGAAGTTTTTGGTGCTGCTCACCAAGTCCGACAAGCTCAACCGCACCGAAGCGAACAAGGCGCTGCAAATCACCAAGCTGCAAGCGGGTGGTGGTGAAGTGCGTTTGTTCTCCGCACTGAAAAAGCAAGGCGTGGACGAAGTGGCCACCACCTTGTATCAGTGGATGCACCCTTAACTTAGAACGGCTTAGTAAAGCTCTGACGCGCCCGCTGGGCGTGTTTTAAAACGCTTGTGCACCCAAAAATATTGGGCAGGCATGGTGTTGATGAACACCTCTAAGCGTTGATTCATGGTGGCGGTATCCGCCTCGGTATCGTCGGTTGGGAAATCAGTCCACGCGGGATGCACCACCACCTCGTAGCCCTCATCCGTCATGCGGGTGATGACGGGCACCACACGGGCACGTCCCAACTTGGCAAAACGCGAGAGCGAAGGAACCGTGGCGGCAGGCTCACCATAAAACGGAACGAAGATCGACTCGCTCGGACCAAAGTTCATGTCGGGCAACAAGTACAGCAACTCGTTTTGGCGCAAGGCTGCGACGATGGGCTTGACGCCATCTTCACGGCGGAACAACCGCACCTGACCAAAACGCTGACGCCCCTTAGCCACCCAAGCATCCACAGCGGCGTTGGACTGCGGCGTGAAGATGGTGGTGAAGCGCAAAGGCAAGCTCAGCGTGAGCGCTGTCCACCCCACATCGAGCCCCATGAAATGCGGCGCAAACAACACAGTAGGCGTGGCATCCGATAAAGCGGCCACCTCGCCCGATAACTTCACACGCGCTTGAATGCAGGCCGCAGAGCGATGCCATAACCAGCTGCGGTCCAGCCACGCCTGCGCGAAATACACAAAGGTTTGGCGCGTCAATGCTTCGCGCTCGGCATCACTCAAATGCGGAAAACACACGCGCAAATTGGTTTGCACCACGCGACGGCGAGATGGAATCGCAACTAACAACAAGGCACCTAAGCCCGCACCTAAAGCACGCAGCCACGGCAAAGGCAAATAGCCCAGACCACGCAAAATCCAAAGCCCCAAATTGCTGAACATAGCTAGCCCTCAGCCCGTGGTTGTTTGTCGCGTGCATAGCCCCACAAATATTGCCCCGGCGCATCGAGCACCATGCGCTCCACGCCACGGTTCACAGCTGCAGCGGAGGCCTCGGGCGACACGGTGGCGTCTTTCATTTCGGGTGCATCAAAGGGGCGCATGTGCATGCAAAAGCCTTGCCCCACTGGCAAACGTTCACACCACGTCAGGATGACTTGTGCGCCTGTTTGTTGTGCCAACTTGGCGAGCAAAGTCATGGTGTACACATCGCGGCCAAAAAATGGGGCCCACACACCTTGTCCAAGTGGCGGCACTTGGTCGGGCAAGATGGCCGTGTAACCACCGTTGCGCAACGCGCGAATGAGCGTGCGCACCCCCGCGAGTGAGGTGGGTGCTGAATCTAAATAAGGGCGCGTGCGGGCATTCGCCACCAAGGGCTCTAGCCATGCTTTACGCGCGGGGCGAAACAGAGCAATCATCGGGCCATGCGTGGGCCCAAATTTTTCGGCAATCGCTTGCGCGCCAATCTCCCACGCGCCGATGTGTGGCGACATGATGATGACGCCTTTGCCCGCTTGCATGGCTGCCTCAAAGTACTCAGCGCCATCCCACTTCACCAAGCCATCCAAGGTCGCGCTGTGCGGGCGCATCCACACCCAAGGCAACTCGGCCACCATGCAGCCGATGGCTGCAACCGCGGGCCGTGCATCGTGCCACGCCACACCGGCCGCCTGCACATTCGCTTGAAAGTTGCGGCGATAGCTGGGTGACAACCACCACACCAACCAACCCAACGCCGCACCGAGCCGCTGCATCAAAGGCAGTGGCATGCGCGCGAGGAAATGAAAAATACGGGTGGTGGCTGACATGAACTTTTTGATGACTTTGATAAATCCACTAGAATCTCGATTGTCGCCGAGTTAAAGAACTACTTGCAGGGCGACGACACACCACAGTGTGCGAGTGAGGGCGAAGCCCACACAACTGCTAAAGCGTTCGCTGGGCTCCAAGTTTTCAGGGTCGGCAACGCCGACAAACCTTTTGAAAACTTAGGAGCTTTTTTCATGTCCAGCAATTACCTGTTCACTTCTGAATCCGTTTCAGAAGGCCACCCAGACAAAGTCGCCGACCAAATTTCTGATGCGATTTTGGATGCCATCTTTGAACAAGACCCACTCTCACGCGTGGCTGCCGAAACCCTGACCAACACCGGCTTGGTCGTGTTGGCAGGCGAGATCACCACCAACGCGCACGTCGACTACATCCAAGTCGCACGCGACACCATCAAGCGCATCGGCTACGACAACACCGACTACGGCATCGACTACAAAGGTTGCGCTGTGATGGTGTGCTACGACAAGCAATCCAACGACATCGCCCAAGGCGTGGACCGCGCGTCTGACGACCACCTCAACATCGGCGCAGGCGATCAAGGCCTGATGTTTGGCTACGCTTGCAGCGAAACCCCCGAGCTGATGCCCGCCCCCATTTACTACGCCCACCGTTTGGTCGAGCGTCAAGCCCAATTGCGTAAAGACGGCCGCTTGCCATTCTTGCGTCCTGACGCGAAGAGCCAAGTGACCATGCGCTACGTCGACGGCAAGCCACACAGCATTGACACCGTGGTGTTATCGACCCAGCACAGCCCTGACCAAAGCGAGTCGGCCACGAAGATGAAAGACAGCTTCAATGAAGCCATCATCGAAGAGATCATCAAGCCCGTGTTGCCCAAAGAGTGGTTGCAAGACACCAAATACTTGATCAACCCCACAGGCCGTTTCGTCATCGGCGGCCCACAAGGCGATTGCGGTTTGACGGGCCGCAAGATCATTGTGGACACCTACGGCGGCGCATGCCCGCACGGCGGCGGTGCGTTCTCAGGCAAAGACCCATCCAAGGTGGACCGTTCTGCCGCTTACGCTGCACGCTACGTAGCCAAGAACATCGTGGCTGCTGGTTTGGCCAAGCAATGCCAAGTGCAAGTGGCTTACGCGATTGGCGTGGCACGCCCCATGAACATCACGGTGAACACCGCGGGTACTGGTGTGATCTCTGACGACAAGTTGTCAGCCTTGGTGGCCGAGCACTTTGACCTGCGTCCCAAAGGCATCATCCAAATGCTCGACTTGCTGCGCCCGATTTACAGCAAGACAGCGGCTTATGGTCACTTTGGTCGTGAAGAGCCAGAATTTACGTGGGAGCGTACCGACAAGGCTGCTGCATTGAAGGCTGCTGCTGGCGTGAAGTAAACGCTTCTTTGCTTTTGCTTCAGGGCTTCTCGTTTATTACGGGAGGCCCTTTTTCTTTGGTCTCTTCGGAGATGCGAGTTGGGGTAGGCAGACGCGGCTTACATCGCTTCGCGACGAATGGCGCCGCA
>Ga0213920_1000656_pt1 | contig 24055 bp, 23 predicted proteins | sample McNCre1117MG_FD_161054 | JGI IMG/M metagenome (GOLD analysis project Ga0213920, IMG submission 161054) | Freshwater microbial communities from McNutts Creek, Athens, Georgia, United States - 11-17 MG | ecosystem: Environmental > Aquatic > Freshwater > Creek | place: USA: Georgia | collected...
CCGCGCCATGGTGGAAAACGGCCAAGTCGTGGTTCGTCCAATGAACTACTTCGCGATGTCGTATGACCACCGCATCATTGACGGCCGCGAAGCTGTCTTGGGTCTGGTGGCGATGAAAGAAGCGCTGGAAGATCCAGCTCGCTTGCTGTTCGACATCTAATTTCAGCTAATTTCAATGCCCCCAGTTTGGGGGCGTTGTTCATTCAAGAGATATTCCTATGAGTAAACAATTCGACGTCGTCGTCATTGGCGGTGGCCCCGGTGGCTACATCGCAGCCATTCGTGCTGCACAACTCGGTTTCCAAGTCGCTTGTATCGACGAGTGGAAAAACGCAGCCGGTAGCCCAGCGCCCGGCGGCACTTGCACCAACGTGGGTTGCATCCCGTCTAAGGCCTTGCTGCAGTCCAGCGAGCACTTTGACCATGCCAACCACCACTTCGCAGAGCACGGCATCTCCGCCAAAGAAGTGAAGATGGACGTGGCCAAGATGATTGCCCGCAAGGACAGCGTTGTGAAACAAAACAACGATGGCATCTTGTACTTGTTGAAGAAAAACAAGGTCACTTTCTTCCACGGCCGCGGTTCGTTCGTTAAAACCACCGAAGCCGGTCACGAAATCAACGTGGCAGGCAAGGCGGAAGAAGTCATCACTGGCAAGAACATCATCATTGCGACCGGTTCTAACGCCCGTGCGTTGCCTGGTACGCCGTTTGATGAAGTCAACGTCTTGTCCAACGACGGCGCGTTGCGTTTGGGTGGCGTGCCCAAGAAGCTGGCCTTGATTGGTTCCGGCGTGATTGGCTTGGAAATGGGTTCGGTCTGGCGTCGTCTGGGCTCTGAAGTCACCATCCTCGAAGGCCTGCCCACATTCTTGGGCGCTGTGGATGAGCAAATCGCCAAAGAAGCCAAGAAAGCTTTCGACAAGCAAGGTTTGAAGATCGAACTCGGCGTCAAAGTCGGCGAAATCGTCAATGGCAAAAAAGGCGTGACGGTCAACTACACCAACGCCAAGGGCGAAGCTGTGGTGCTCGACGCCGACAAGCTGATCATCTCGATCGGTCGCGTGCCCAACACCATTGGCTTGAACACCGAAGCCGTGGGCTTGCAGCTCGACGAGCGCGGTGCCATCGTGGTGGACGGTGACTGCAAAACCAACGTGCCTGGCGTGTGGGCGGTGGGTGACGTGGTGCGTGGCCCCATGCTCGCGCACAAGGCCGAAGAAGAAGGCGTTGCCGTGGCCGAGCGTATTGCGGGCCAACACGGTCATGTGAACTTCAACACCATTCCTTGGGTCATTTACACCAGCCCCGAAATCGCTTGGGTGGGCCGCACGGAACAGCAGCTCAAGGCCGACGGCGTGGCGTACAAAGCTGGCACATTCCCGTTCCTCGCGAACGGCCGTGCACGCGCTTTGGGTGACACCACCGGTATGGTGAAGTTCTTGGCCGATGCCACGACCGACGAAATCTTGGGCGTGCACATCGTGGGCCCCATGGCTTCTGAGTTGATCTCTGAAGCCGTGGTGGCGATGGAATTCAAGGCTTCGGCCGAAGACATCGCACGTATCTGCCACGCACACCCCAGCTTGAGCGAAGCGACGAAAGAAGCGGCTTTGGCCGTGGACAAGCGCACGTTGAACTTCTAAACCAAGTTCACCCTCTATCGTGTGGAAGAAGCCCGCTGGCGACAGCGGGCTTTTTTGTCAGCAAGGCACAATACACCCCGCTATGTCTGTCCATCAAAACTACCTCAAAGAACTCGAAATTCGTGGCTTCCAAAGCGATCCCGCCCAGCTGCGCGCCATTGATGCGCTAGAGCGCTGCGCCAACGAGTGGGCCGCGTACAAAGAGAAGCGTTCAAGCCCGTTGAAAAAACTGGTCAACCGGCCACCCATTCCACGTGGCGTGTACATGTTTGGTGGGGTGGGGCGCGGCAAGAGCTTTTTGATGGATTGCTTTTACGACGCGGTGCCAATCAAGCGCAAAACGCGGTTGCATTTTCACGAGTTCATGCGCGAGGTGCACCGTGAGTTGCGCGAGTTGCAAGGCACGGTGAACCCGTTGGATGTGTTGGGCAAACGCATGTCCAAGCGCTACAAGCTGATTTGCTTTGATGAGTTTCATGTGGCCGACATCACCGACGCCATGATCTTGCACCGTTTGCTCGACGCTTTGTTTCAAAACGGCGTGGGCTTTGTGACGACCTCTAACTTCAAGCCTGATGACTTGTACCCGGGGGGTATGCACCGTGACCGCATCATGCCGGCTATTGAGTTGCTCAACCGCTCGTTGGATGTGATCAACGTGGACAACGGGACCGATTACCGCCGTCGCACCTTGGAACAGGTGGAGTTGTATCTGCGACCTTTGGGTGAAAATGCCGATGCGGCCATGACTGACGCGTTCAAACGCTTGGCGGAATGTCCGGACGAAGACCCCGTGTTGCACATCGAAGCCCGCGAAATCAAAGCACGCCGTCGTGCCGGCGGCTTGGTGTGGTTCGATTTCAAAGAGTTGTGTGGTGGCCCTCGCTCGCAAAACGATTACTTGGAGATCGCCAGCCAATTTCACACCGTGTTGCTCAGCGACGTGCCGCACATGCCGGTGAACAAGGCCGCAGAAGCGCGCCGCTTCACATGGTTGATTGACGTGCTGTACGACCGTCGCGTGAAGCTGATGATGTCGGCGGCTGTCGCGCCTGAGGCGCTGTACACCGAAGGCCCTATGGCGCACGAATTTCCGCGCACGGTGTCTCGTTTGAACGAGATGCAGTCGGCCGAGTTTTTGGCCTTGGAGCGACGCATGGTGGACACCTCGCTCACATGAAACGATGGGTTCTCACGTCATGGGTGCTGGTGTTGGGCTGCATGATGAGCGCAGGCGCTCAAGAAGCCTTGCAAGCGGCGGCAGACCCAGCCAGTGCCTCGGTGGCTTCGGTGGCCGAACGCGCAGCGCAGAGCCAACAGTTGATCGCACGTCGTCAGCAGTTGGAGGCCGCCTACAACCAAGAGATGGCGGTTTGTTATCAGAAGTTTGATGTCACCAGCTGTCGCTTGGAAGCCCGTGAACGGCGCTTGCAAGCACATGCGTTGTTGCGAAAAGACGAGATCGCGTTCAATGCCCTAGAGCGACGCCTCAAAGCCGAGGAGGCGGAGCGTCGCGCCGCAGAGAACAATGCCTTGGCCCTCGAGAGGGCCCAAACACGGCCCTCGGATGCCGCCCAAAACGCCAAAGCGTTGGCGGATCGTGCCGCGCAAAAGCAGGCGGACCACGCCGAGCGAGGTCAGCAGCGCGAAGCTTACGAACAAAAGCAGCGCGAGGCGGCACAGCGTCGTGCTGATCAAGAGAGAAAACTGCGTCAGCGCGACAAGCCGCCTGCTGCTTCCTTGCCTGCGCGCGGAGCCAGCCAATGAGCCATCCCTTGCGCGACATGGTGCAAGAAGCCTTTGCGCCGTTGGGCGTGTTGGCGCGCAGCACCGACCATTTTCAGCCTCGTCAAGGGCAAACAGACATGGCCTTGGCCGTGGCCGATGTGGTGGCCTTGGGGGGCAGTTTGGTGGTCGAAGCGGGCACGGGTGTGGGCAAGACTTTCGCGTACTTGGTGCCAGCTTTGCTGAGTGGTGAACGTGTGTTGCTGTCCACCGCGACCAAAGCGCTGCAAGACCAGTTGTACGCCCGTGACTTGCCACGTCTGGTCAAAGCCTTGAACTTGCCCGTGCGTTTGGCCTTGCTCAAAGGTCGCTCCAGTTATTTGTGCACCCATCGCATGGCGCTCGCGCGCGAAGACCACAGCGCCACCGACCGTCACACGGCGCATTTGTTGTCGCGCGTCGAAACGTGGTCGATGGCGACCCGCAGTGGTGATTTGGCCGAGTTGCCAGGTTTGGATGAACGCTCGCCACTGATTCCACTCATCACCTCCAACCGTGAAAACTGTTTGGGCTCGCAGTGCCCGAAGTTCAAGACCTGTTTCGTCAATGCCGCACGTCGCGAGGCGTTGGGGGCTGACGTGGTGGTCATCAACCATCACCTGTTCTTTGCCGATATGGCGGTCCGTGAGTCGGGCATGGCCGAGTTGTTGCCCAGCGTGCGCGTGGTGATTTTTGATGAAGCCCATCAGCTCAACGAAACCGGCGTTAACTTCTTAGGCAACCAAATTGGCACAGCCCAATTGCTGGACATCACGCGCGATGTGTTGGCGACAGGTTTGCAATTGGCACGCGGCTTGGCCGACTGGCAGGGCACGGCATCGGCGCTGGAGCGATCAGCGCGTGAATTGCGTTTGGTGGTCGGCAAGCGCCAAGGGGCATCCAAGTTACGTTGGGTGGGCGAGTCGCCCGAAGACATTCACCCCGGCGCTTGGCAACAGTCGTTGCACGACGTGGGCGCGGCTTGTTTGCAAGCATTGCGTGCCTTGGAAACTGTGAGCGAAATCGCACCCGACTTCATGCGCTTGTTTGAGCGTGTGGCCGAAATTGCCAAACGTGTGCAGGCATTTTTAGAACCGTGCGCGCACGACGCCGTGCGTTGGGTGGACGTCAGTGCGTCGCAAATTCGTCTCATGGAGGCACCGCTCGACATTGCGACCACGGTGCGCGATCGTCTGCTGACGCAAGGCGTTGGCGTCAAAGACATTGGCCAAGAGGACGAAGCACCATGGCAAGACGAGCCTGAAGCTTTTGCAGAGCCTGAGAGGCTTTTTGCCGAACATGACGGGGCTCGCGATGACGATGCAGACGCTTATCCCGTTCGCCAACGTCCAGCCGAAGACACGCGACCCCGCAGTTGGATTTTCACGTCTGCCACCTTGGGCGATGACCCGCGTTTGCGCTGGTTCACCGAGCCTTGCGGCCTAGAGTCGGCGCAGGTGTTGCGCGTGAGTAGCCCGTTTGATTACCCCGCGCAGGCCGCGTTGTATGTGCCGCGTCAGTTGGTCAAGCCCAACGATCCGGCGCACAGTGCGCAAGTGGCTCAGCTGGCCAGCGATGCGGCACGCCGTTTGGGGGGCCGGACCTTGGTGCTCACCACCACGCTGCGTGCCTTGCGCGCCATTGGCGATGTGATGAAGCAGCAACTCGACGGCTCAGGCATCGAGGTGCTGGTGCAAGGCGAGTGGCCCAAGCGCCATTTGATGGAGCGATTCCGCGACGGGGCCCAAGCGGGCGAGGGCGGTTGCGTGTTGGTGGCATCTGCCACGTTTTGGGAAGGTTTTGATGTGCCCGGGGATGCCTTGCAACTCGTCATCATCGACAAGTTGCCGTTCCCACCGCCCAACGACCCCTTGGTGGAGGCGCGTGGCAAACGCTTAGAGGCGCAGGGGCGCAGCCCGTTCAATGATTATTTTGTGCCCGAGGCTGTGGTGGCCTTGAAGCAGGGCGCAGGTCGGTTGATTCGTCGCGAAACTGACCAAGGCGTGCTGGTGTTGTGTGACAACCGGTTGGTGACAACCGGCTACGGCCGACGTTTGATTGCCGCTTTGCCGCCCATGCGTCAACTCGGCAGTGACGCGGATTTGGCTCAAGCGCTGGATGCGCTCAAGCCCGTGTGAGTTACCAGAGTTTCCACCACGGCTTTTTAGCCGCCACACGTTCGGGGTACAAAAACGCACTGTTGGGATACGTGGCTTCAAGCACGCGACGTGTGTCGTCGCGCAGCTGAACCAAACCGAGCTTGTCGTACGACTGGTACAAGATGAACAGCGCTTCTTCTACCGCAGGTACATCGCGAAACTCTTGAACAGCGGCTTGCGCACGGTTGATGGCTGCCACGTAGCCACCGCGTTGAAAGTAATAGCGCGCCACATAAACCTCTGAGCGAGCCAGCGAGTTTTTGATGTACGCCATGCGCAGGCGCGCGTCTTCGGCATATTTCGATTGCGGGAATCGGGTGGTCAATTCACGAAATGCTTCAAACGATTCTTTGGCTTGCTTGGGGTCACGCTCCGCCAAGTCTTGCTGGGCGAGGGTGGAGAACAACCCTAAGTTGTCGTTGAAGTTCACCACGCCTTTGAGGTACAGCGCGTAGTCCAGCGCAGGGCTAGCAGGGTGTAACTTGATGAAGCGATCCAGCGTGGCCACGGCCTGAATGGGTTCGTTGGTTTTGTACTGTGCCCATGCTTTGTCGAGTTGGGCTTGCTGGGCCAGAGGCGTTCCCGCTGCACGGCCTTCGAGCTTTTCGTAATAACCAATGGCCTTGTCGTAGCCGCCAGCAGCGAGCTCATCTTTGGCTTCTTGGTACAGCTTGTCCACACTCCACGTGGAGGTTTGGTCGTAGTTTTGGGCACAACCCGATAAAAGAATGGCCGCAGACATTCCGAGAGCCATCCACACAGCCGATAATTGAAGGCGTAACACCACAGGCCACTTTCTTGAAGCAAAGACAAACCATTCTATCGGCACAGCCGACCGCCACACCCTCAAGCCTTGAGGATGTTTTGCCAGACGAACACGTTGATCTGGTGGACGGTCCCGAGATCGAGTGGCGCGAGCTCGACATTCCCACCACCCTGCACGGTGAGCGTTTAGACCGTGCCTTGGCTTTGTTGCTGCCCGAGTTCTCGCGCAGCTATTCGCAGCAGTTGTTGGCCGAAGGTTGTGTGACCTGCGTGATGCCGACGCCACGTGAGGTGACCAAAGCTTCCAGCAAAGTGCGCATGGGCGAGCGCTACCACGTCGCCTTGCGTCCCACGCCTCAAAGTCAGGCCTTCAAACCCGAAGATATTGCTTTGGACGTGGTGTACGAAGACGACGATTTGCGCATCTTGAACAAGCCTGCGGGTTTGGTGGTGCATCCCGCACCTGGCAACTGGAGTGGTACCTTGCTCAACGGCTTGTTGGCCTTGGATCCACAGGCGGTGATGTTGCCGCGTGCCGGCATCGTGCACCGTTTGGACAAGGACACCAGCGGGTTGATGGTGGTGGCGCGCACCCGTCGCTGCATGGACGCTTTGGTCGAGCAAATTGCAGCCCGTGATGTGCACCGCGAGTACTTGGCTGTGGCCTACCGCAAGTGGAATGGCAACCCCAACCGCGATGTGGTGGCCGGCATTGGCCGCGACTACCGCAACCGCCTGCGCATGGCCGTGGTTGATTTGGAGCGTCTGCCCGGCAAAGAAGCCCACACCACCTTTGATTGTTTGGCCAGCCAAGAAGAGGCGTGTTTGGTGCAATGCACCTTGCACACCGGTCGCACGCATCAAATTCGTGTGCACATGGCCCACATTGGTCATCCGTTGGTGGGCGACTCTTTGTATGCCGGTCCCATGACCTTGGGCATTGATCGTCAAGCCTTGCATGCGTTTCGATTGAGCTTTGAGCATCCCATCACGGGCAAGGCGCTTTCATTTGAGGCGCCATTGCCTGCAGATATGGTGGCCTTGTTGGACGCGCTGGCACTCAAAAAGCCTTGAAATCGTGGGCCTTGGCGTCTTAAATAGGCGCTCAGGCCACTTGCCGTTACAATTCCGCACCCGCTTGTGAAAGCGGTGAGCCCCTTGGCTCTGACTTCGCGAACGCTACAACAACAATTGGCCCTGTCCACTTGAGCTTTGCCTTACTGGCCCCGAGACATGTTTCGGGGCACTTTCCTCGACCCCCTGACCTCGGGAACTCTCACGATGAACACCGTGGATGCCAAGCGTGTCCTTGAGACCGCTTTGATTTGCTCGCATCAGCCGATTCAAGTGCGCGATTTGCGCGTGCTGTTCGCAGACGATTTGGGCACTGACACGATCAAAATGCTGCTGGAAGAGCTGCAACTCGACTGGGCGCAACGTGGCGTCGAGTTGGTGCAGGTCGCTTCGGGCTGGCGTTTTCAAAGTCGCCCTCAAATGCGCCCTTATTTGGACCGTTTGAACCCCGAAAAGCCGCCTAAATACAGCCGTGCTGCCTTGGAAACCTTGGCCATCATTGCCTACCGTCAGCCCGTGACCCGCGCCGATATGGAAGATGTGCGCGGCGTGACCATCAACTCTTTGGTGATCAAGCAGTTGGAAGATCGCGGCTGGGTCGAAGTCATTGGGCACCGCGAAACGGTGGGGCGTCCTGCCTTGTTCGCCACCACCCGCCAGTTTTTGGACGATTTGGGCTTGGCCTCCTTGGACCAACTGCCCATTTACGACTCCGCCCAAGCCCAAGCCAACGCCTTTGCCCGTTTGGGCGAGGACGATCCCAGCCTGCAAATGAACATGGTGCTGGATGCGCCTGTTGACACCGCGCCTCCCAGTGCCGAACCCGAAGCGGGTGGCTTGTTGGCTGCCGACTTGGGCGAGCCCGAAGTCTTTCACCTTTCTTTCCCTAGCGAACCCGCCACACCTGGCGATGAACCCCATGAACACTGAAAACCACAACCACGGGGGCACGCCAGAACACGCTGCCGCTTTTGACGCCGATGACGCCGCGTTCGACTTTGACGACGTGGTCTCCGGCGAATTTGACGCCGAGCTGATCCGTGCCGATGCCGCACCTGAAAAGCGCGTGCTCTTGCCCCAGCCCGAATCGCCCAAGTTGCACAAAGTCTTGGCCCAATCGGGCTTGGGCTCGCGCATTGAGATGGAGCGGTTGATCGCCGACGGCCATGTCGCCGTGAACAACGAGGTGGCTCACACGGGCCAACGCGTGCAGTTTGGTGACCAAATCAAGGTCAATGGCCGTCAGCTCAAAGTGCGCATTGCGCCGCCGCCGCCCCGTGTGATTGCGTACCACAAGCCTGCCGGCGAAGTGGTGACCATGGATGACCCTCAAAACCGACCCACGGTGTTTCGCCGTCTGCCTCGCCTGTACCAAGGCAAGTGGCAGTCGGTCGGTCGTTTGGACTTGAACACCGAAGGTTTGTTGCTGTTCACCAGCTCGGGCGAATTGGCCAACCAGTTGATGCACCCACGCTTTGGTTTGCAGCGCGAATACGCCGTGCGTTCGTTGGGCAAGCTCAGCAAAGATCAAAAAGAACAACTCGTCACCGGCATTCAGCTTGACGACGGCCCGGCGCAATTCGGCTCGATCGAAGAGGGCGGAGGTGAAGGGTCTAACTGCTGGTACCGCGTCACCATTTCTGAAGGCCGCAACCGCGAAGTGCGTCGCATGTTCGAAGCTGTGGGTCACGCTGTGAGCCGTTTGATTCGTATCCGCTACGGCGCCATGGTGTTGCCACGCGGTTTGAAGCGCGGCGCCTTTGTGGAGCTGGGCGAGCGTGACATCCGCGCTTTGATGGAAGCGGCAGGCGCAGAAGCGCCAATGGCCAGCGGTCCCTCACAAAACAACCGCACCGAGCGCGCGAACAGCCGCCGCCGTGGCAACAGCGTGGGCCCACGCCCCTCGATGCCACGCGCACCGGATGAGCGTCCGCGCGGTCCTGAGCGTTTGGTCATGAGCGATCGCAAACGCGGTGGCCGAGGCAAACCTGAGCCCGTGGCCGTGCAGCAGCCCGATCCAATGCAAACCTCGGTGGGCTACATCGGTGCCGACAGCTACGCGATGGAGCGTCAACGTAAAAAAGACGGCCACAAGGCTTTCAAAGCGGGCTTGGTGGGCGGTCGCAAGCCTTCTTCAGCACCTGCAGGTCCTCCCAAACGCGGCGGCATCCCCGGCGGTAGTTTTGGCCGAGGCCGCAACGGCCGTTGATCAAGGCTAAAAGCATCACAAATGCTCAGGGGGAAACCCTTTGAGCGGTTAAAATAACGGGCTTCGCTTTTGTCGAACTCAGTTTTTAAAACGTCAAACAAGGAAAATTCCAACATGGCTATCGAACGTACCCTCTCCATCATCAAGCCCGACGCAGTTGCTAAGAACGTCATCGGTCAAATCTACGCCCGTTTCGAAGCTGCTGGCTTGAAGGTCATCGCCGCTCGCATGGCTCACCTGTCACGCGGCGAAGCTGAAGCGTTTTACGCTGTGCACGCTGCACGTCCTTTCTTCAAAGACTTGGTCGACTTCATGGTCTCCGGCCCTGTCATGATCCAAGTGTTGCAAGGCGAAGGCGCTATTTTGAAAAACCGTGACTTGATGGGCGCAACCAACCCTAAAGACGCTGCACCTGGCACCATCCGCGCTGACTTCGCTGACAGCATCGATGCCAACGCTGTGCACGGTTCCGACGCCGCTGAGACTGCCGCTGTTGAAATCGGCTTCTTCTTCGCTGGCATGAACGTTTACGGTAAGTAAAGAAAGTTTGCTGTGGTTGGTAACAACGACGGCAGCGCAAAAAAAATGACGGCCAACCTGCTTGATTTTGATCTCGACGGTTTGGCCGTTTTTTGTGAACAGCTGGGCGAAAAGCGCTTTCGCGCCACCCAGTTGTTTCGCTGGATTCATCAAAAGGGCGCGCAAGATTTTGATCAGATGAGTGATCTGGCCAAGTCGCTGCGAGAAAAGCTCAAAACCTGTGCTCAGGTTTTACCCCTGACCCCTATTTCCAGACACGATTCCGCGGATGGCACCATCAAATGGTTGTTCGACGTGGGCGACGGCAACGCCGTTGAAACCGTGTTTATTCCTGAAGACGACCGAGGCACCTTGTGCATCTCGTCGCAAGCGGGATGCGCCGTGGGTTGCCGCTTTTGCTCGACAGGGCATCAAGGCTTCAGCCGCAACCTCACCACAGGCGAAATCTTGTCTCAACTGTGGTTTGCCGAGCACATGCTGCGCAAACAGTTCAACACCACTGAGCGCGTTATCTCCAACGTGGTGATGATGGGCATGGGTGAACCGCTGCAAAACTACAGCGCCTTGGTGCCCGCACTGCGCGCGATGTTGGACGATCATGGCTACGGCCTCTCGCGCCGCCGCGTGACCGTGTCCACCTCGGGCGTGGTGCCCATGATGGACCGCTTGGGAGAGGATTGTCCTGTGGCCTTGGCTGTGTCGCTGCATGCCCCGACCGATGCCCTGCGTGACAACTTGGTGCCGCTCAACCGCAAATACCCGTTGTACGAGTTGATGGACGCGTGTCGCCGCTACTTGGCCCACGCCCCACGCGACTTCATCACCTTTGAATACTGCATGCTGGATGGCGTGAATGACCAGCCCGAACATGCACAAGCCTTGATTGATTTGGTCCGTCCCAAGCGTGGGTTGGCGCAAGGCGTGTCGTGCAAGTTCAACTTGATTCCGTTCAACCCATTTCCAGCCTCTGGGCTCACGCGCTCCAGCGCCGCGACCGTCAAAGCCTTTGCCGAACAGCTCAGTGCGGCTGGCATCATCACCACCGTGCGTAAAACCCGTGGTGACGACATCGATGCCGCTTGTGGTCAGCTGGCAGGTGACGTCAAAGACCGCACCGATGCGGCTTCGCGCATGGCCAAGCAGCGTGTGATTGCGCTCAAACAGGTGCCCTCATGAACGGGCGCTTGGGCGCGCTGCAGCTCATCAAAACGGGGGCGCTTTTTGCCTTGGTTGGGTGTCTGTTGGGTCTACAAGCGTGTCACTCACCCATGCAAGACGCCCAAGCGCGTTTGGATGCCCTGACCACGCCCGAGCCCGATGCGCTGCGCCAACGCGCCATGCGTCGCTTGGCCTTGGCCTCGGCTTACTTTGAACAAAACCAATCGGATGCGGCGATGCAAGAAGCGCGAGCTGCCTTGCAGATTGACCCGACCTACCCGCAAGCGTTCAGCTTGATTGGCCTCATTCATCAGCGGGCGAATGCCTCGGTGTTGGCGCAACAAAGTTTTGAGCACGCCTTGCAACTGGCGTCTCAACCGCCTTCAACGTCCGCTGATTTGGCCGATGTGCAGCACAACTACGGTTGGTTTTTGTGCCAGCAAGACCGTTTCGACATGGCGCAAACGCAGCTCATGCAAGCTATCGCGCAACCCAACTACCGCCAAGCTGGTAAAAGCTGGATGGCGCTGGGCGTGTGTCAGCTTCGTGCGGGCCAAAAAATGCAGGCGCGAAGCAGTTTTGAGGCTGCGCTGGCTCTTGAGCCCGCCAATCCCGTGGTTCGTTACCAATTGGCCGTGTTGGATTGGCAAAATAACGATGCGTCACGCGCTCAAGCCATGCTGGGTGCCCTCAACAGTTCGACGCAAGCCAGCGCTGAAAGCCTTTGGCTGGGCATTCAGTTGGCTCGCGCCTTGGCGCAGCCCCAAGAGCAGCGCCGCCTTACACAACAATTGAACCAGTCCTTTCCCAACTCGACCCAAGCGCTTGCGCTGGCTCAGGGTAAATTTCAAGACCAATGACCCAAGATATTTCGACCTCTTCTGAATCTCAAACACCTGATGTTCAGGTGGATTCACATCCCGTGGCGATACAAACCGCCGGTGCGTTGCTGCGCCATTACCGCGAAACGCAAGATGTGCAAATTGACATCTTGGCCAGTTCGTTGAAGGTGCCTGTCAGCAAGCTGGAGTCGCTTGAAAATGACCGTTTGGATGAGTTGCCCGACGCGATGTTTGCGCGTGCGTTGGCGCTGGCGGTGTGTCGCATTCTCAAGGTGGACGCTGCGCCTGTGTTGGCCTTGTTGCCAGGACAAGACGTGTCGCGCTTGGCGCCTAAAGACGAGCGTGGGATTGATTTTCCATTGCAGCGCCCCTCGTTTTTGCCGCAATCGAAGTTGTTGACGACGGCGGGTTTGTTCACGCCCATGCGTGGCGGCGCCGTTTTGGCGCTGTTGGTGGCCTTGGTGCTGGCATTTTGGCCAGATGTTCAAGCGTTGTTTGGCAGCAAAGACGCAACGCCTGCGGAGGCGGTGGTCGCCCCTGTGACGGAGTCTGTGCAGCCTGTGGTGCCGGCCGTTCCTGCCGCGTCTGCTGTGACAACGGATGTCACGCCTGCGCATGTGGTGGTCACTCCCGTTCAATCGATGGTGGCGCCAGTTTCTGCCGTGACACCTGCCGCTACACAAGTTCCCGCTAGCGCAACAGGAGCCGTGAATGGCCGCTGAATCAACAGCACCCTGCGGTATTGCCATGTCGCAGCCCAAGGCGCGACACAGTCTGCAAGCCCGCGTGGCGTGGGGTGACCATGTGGTCACGGTGGGCGGTGATGCGCCTGTGCGCGTGCAGTCCATGACCAACACCGACACGGTCGACGCGATTGGCACAGCCATTCAAATCAAAGAATTGGCTTTGGCCGGTTCAGAGCTGGTGCGCATCACGGTCAATACGCCTGAGGCTGCCGCAGCTGTGCCCCATGTGCGTGAGCAACTCGATCGCATGGGCATCAACGTCCCCTTGATTGGCGACTTTCATTACAACGGTCACCGTTTGTTGACCGAATTTCCTGACTGTGCGCAAGCGTTGTCGAAGTACCGCATCAACCCCGGCAACGTGGGCAAGGGCGACAAACACGACAAGCAATTCGGCCAAATGATTGAAGCGGCGATGCGCTACAACAAAGCCGTGCGCATTGGCGTGAACTGGGGCAGTTTGGACCAAGAGTTGCTTGCCAAGCTGATGGACGAAAACGCATTGCGTGCCAAGCCCTTCGAAGCCAAGCAAGTGATGTACGAAGCGCTGATCATCTCGGCCATTGATTCGGCCAAATTGGCGCAGAGCATGGGCATGTCAGCGAACCAAATTTTGCTCAGCTGCAAAGTCAGTGGCGTGCAAGACCTGATTGCGGTGTATCGCGAGTTGGCGCAGCGCTGCAACTATCCGCTGCACTTAGGGCTCACCGAAGCAGGCATGGGGACGAAGGGCACGGTGGCTTCCGCTACGGCCTTGTCCATCTTGCTGCAAGAGGGCATTGGCGACACCATCCGTGTCTCGCTCACGCCTCAGCCCGGCGAAGCCCGCACGCAAGAGGTGGTGATTGCCTCTGAAATTTTGCAAGCCTTGGGCCTGCGCACTTTTGTGCCCAGCGTCACCGCGTGCCCCGGCTGCGGTCGCACCACCAGCACCACCTTCCAAGAAATGGCCAAGTCGATTGACGACTTCTTGCGCGCCCAAATGCCCGTGTGGCGCACCCAGTACCCTGGGGTTGAAAACCTCAAGGTGGCGGTGATGGGCTGTATCGTCAACGGGCCGGGTGAGAGCAAGCATGCCGACATTGGCATCAGCCTGCCTGGCAGTGGCGAAGCGCCTGCTGCGCCCGTGTTCATCGATGGCGAAAAAGCCATGACCTTGCGCGGTGACAACATCGCCCAAGAGTTCCACCAAATTGTCGAAACCTACATTGAAAAACGCTTTGGCTAAGCCCTCCGCGTGATGAAGACCTCTGGACCTCAACGTGACTTCTGAACTTACCCTCAACGGCGCAGCCAAGCCCGTGAAAACTGCCAAAGCCCAAGCCCTGACAGCCGTCAAAGGCATGAACGACTTGTTGCCCCCAGCCTCGGCCCAATGGGGGTGGCTCGAAGACAAAGTGCGCGGCTTGATGGCCCGTCACGCATACCGCAACTTGCGCACGCCCATCGTCGAACCCACCGCCTTGTTTGTGCGTGGCTTAGGCGAGGTGACCGACATTGTGGAAAAGGAGATGTACTCCTTTGAAGACCGCTTGAACGGCGAGCAACTCACGCTGCGTCCCGAGGCCACTGCTGGTGTCGTGCGTGCGGTGGTTGAGCACAACATGCTGTACGACGGCGGCAAGCGCTTGTATTACATGGGCCCGATGTTTCGCCACGAGCGGCCACAACGCGGCCGCTATCGCCAGTTTCATCAAATCGGTGCGGAGGCTTTGGGCTTTCCGGGGGCGGAGGTGGATGCCGAACTCATTTTGTTGGCGGCGACGCTGTGGCAAGAGTTGGGTTTGCAAGACGTGCGTTTGGAACTCAACAGCTTGGGTCAGCCCAACGAGCGCGCCGCGCACCGCGCCGCCTTGATCACGCATTTGGAACAGCACCTCGATGTGCTGGACGAAGAAGCCAAGCGCCGCTTGCACAGCAACCCGCTGCGCATCTTGGACACCAAAAACCCAGCGATGCAAGCTGTGGTCGAAGCCGCGCCGAAACTGATGGACTTTTTGGGGGAGGCCTCGTTGGCCCACTTCAACGCAGTGCGCGCCATTTTGGATGCCAGCGGTGTGAGCTATCGCATCAACCCACGCTTGGTGCGTGGCATGGATTACTACAACCTCACTGTGTTTGAGTTCGTGACCGACCGTTTGGGCTCGCAAGGCACCATCTGCGGCGGTGGCCGTTACGACTACCTGATCGAGCAAGTGGGCGGCAAGCCTGCACCGGCCGTGGGCTGGGCTTTGGGGGTGGAGCGTGTGCTGGAGTTGCTCAAAGAGCAGGGCACATTGCCCGAGGCCGTGGGGCCTGACGTGTACGCCATCGTGCCTGACGCCTCCGCGTTGCCCGTGGTGTTCAAAACCATCCAAACCCTGCGCGCTCAAGGCATGTCGGTGCAAATGCATGCAGGGGCAGGCGAGGGCATGGGCAGCATGAAATCGCAGTTCAAAAAGGCCGATGGCAGTGGCGCTCGTTTCGCCCTGATTTTTGGGGGCGATGAGTTGGCCCGTGGCGAAGTCACCCTCAAGTCGTTGCGTGACGGTGTGGGGGCCCAGCAAGCGGTGCCACTCGTCGATGTCGCCGCGTGTGTGGCGCAAAGCCTTGCCCAGCCTCAAAGCGTGGCAGCCTGAGCGGCCGTCCTACAATCCGCGTAACTTTTTGTAAGCATTGATCACTATGGCCTCGCACCTCGACCTCGAAGAACAAGAACAACTCGATGAACTCAAGCACTTCTGGAAGCGCTGGGGCGACCTCATCACATGGGTGCTGATTGCCGTGCTGGGCAGCTACGCCGCTTGGATGGGCTGGCAGTCCTATTCGGTCAAGCAAGCGGCGCAATCTGCCGCTTTGTACGACACCGTCGAGCGCGCGGCCATGAGCGCCGACATGCCTTTGTTGGACCGCTCATTGGCCGACATCAAAGACAAATTTGCCAGCACGACTTATGCGCAACAAGCGGCATTGTTGGCGGCACGCGTTTACCAAGACAAAGACCGCGCCAAAGATGCCAAAGCCCAATTGACATGGGTGAGCGACAAAGCCGGCGACGAAGGCTACCAAGCCTTGGCGCGTTTGCGTTTGGCAGCGTTGCTGATTGAAGAAAAAGCTTTCGACGATGCGCGCAAGCAACTCACCGCCAAAGTGCCCGCAGCGTTTGCGCCTTTGATGGCCGACCGTTTGGGTGACCTCGACATGCTCGAAGCCAAGCCCCAAGAGGCCGTGAAGCATTACCAAGACGCGTGGAAAGGCTTGGAGCCCAACGCTGAATACCGCCGTTTGGTGGCCGTCAAACTCGCAGCTTTGGGGGCCGACCCCGAAGAAAAAGCTGCTGTGGAGTCTAAAAAGTGAAATTCAACGCCGCGCTTGTGATGTCACGTCTGGCTTATGCCGCTGTGTGTTTGGCACTGGCGGCATGTTCGTCGTCGCGACCAAAACCGGCAGATATTCCGGTCGTGTCGGTGCTGCAAGACGTGCGCACCAGCTGGTCGACCGCATTGGGCGAAGTCAATTTTCCCTTGGTGGTGACGGCGCGTGAAGGTCGTGTGGCGTTGGCCAACAGCGAAGGCGTCGTGGCGATGCTGGATGCCGCCACGGGCAAAGACGTGTGGCGTTTGAATTTGAAGCAGCCCATTGCCGCGGGTGTGGGCAGTGATGGTCAACAAGCCGCCATCATCACCCGTGACAACCAGTTGGTGGTCATGCGTGATGGCCAAGTGCAATGGCGTCAGACCTTGCCTGCGCAGTCGTTTACCGCGCCTTTGGTGGCAGGGGCGCGCGTGTTCGTGCTCACAGCGGATCGCTCGGTGCTCGCCTTCGATGGCAGCTCAGGGGCCAAGTTGTGGACCCAGCAACGCACCGGCGAGCCTTTGGTGCTCAAGCAAGCCGGCGTCTTGATGGCCTTCAAAGACACCTTGATCACTGGCTTTGCTGGTCGCTTGGTGGGCTTGAACCCCAACACCGGCGTGATTCGCTGGGAATCGGCCATTGCTTCGCCGCGTGGTACCAATGACGTCGAGCGTTTGGTGGACTTGCTGAGCCCGACCGACCGTTTGGGCGACAGCGTTTGTGTACGCGCCTTTCAGTCACAAATCGGTTGCGTCAATGCCCAAAGCGGGCAGGGCGTGTGGACCCGTGCCGCGGCAGGCGCCCGAGGCGTGAGCGGCAACGAGAACGTGCTCATTGCTGGACTCGCGAACGGCGTGGTTCAGGCCTGGAACCGCAACAACGGCGAGCGCGTTTGGGAAACCGAACGTCTGAAATATCGTGTGCTCAGTGCGCCTTTGGTCACGCCTCGTGGCGTGTTGGTGGCAGACGACGGCGGTTGGCTGTATGTCTTGTCATTGGCCGATGGTGCCTTGCTCAACCGTGTCAAGCTGGAAGGCAGCGAACTCGCTGCTGCGCCTGTTTTGGCGGGTGAGCGTTATGTGTTGGTCACACGCGAAGGTCGCGTGACAGGCCTGCAACTCCCGTAATTGGGAATGTTTAAGGAATAAGTTTTGAAACCCGTATTGGCCCTGGTGGGCCGCCCCAACGTTGGCAAGTCCACGTTGTTTAACCGTTTGACCAAGACGCGTGATGCGATCGTGGCCGACTTCGCTGGCCTGACCCGTGACCGCCACTATGGCAACGGGCACTTGGGCAAGCACGAATACATCGTCATCGACACCGGTGGCTTTGAGCCCGATGCACACGACGGCATCTACAAAGAAATGGCCCGTCAAACTCGCCAAGCCGTGGCGGAGGCTGACGTGGTGGTGTTTGTGGTCGATGCGCGTGGCGGTATTTCGGCCCAAGACCATGACATTGCCAATTACCTGCGTCGTTTGGGCAAGCCCACACTGCTGGTCGCCAACAAAGCCGAGGGCATGAAAGAAGGCGCACAACTGGTGGAGTTTTACGAGCTGGGCTTAGGTGAAGTGCTGCCTGTGTCGGCCTCGCATGGCCAAGGCGTGCGTGACTTGGTCGAGATGGCTTTGGCCACCTTGAACTTGCCCGAGATCGACGAAGACGCCGAAGTCGTGGACGACGGCTCGATCAAGCTGGCTGTGGCTGGCCGTCCCAACGTGGGCAAGTCGACCCTCATCAACACGTGGTTGGGCGAAGAGCGCTTGGTGGCATTTGACATGCCCGGTACCACGCGCGACGCCATCAGCGTGCCATTTGAGCGCGAAGGCCAAAAGTTTGAGCTGATCGACACCGCAGGTTTGCGCCGCAAAGGCAAAGTGTTTGAGGCCATCGAGAAGTTCTCGGTCGTCAAGACCTTGCAAGCCATCGAATCATCCAATGTGGTGCTGCTGTTGCTCGATGCCACCCAAGGCGTGACGGACCAAGACGCGCACATCGCGGGCTACATCTTGGAAAGCGGTCGTGCCGTGGTGGTGGCCGTGAACAAATGGGATGCGGTGGACTCTTACCAGCGCGAAATGTTGATGCGCTCGATCGAGACACGTTTGCCGTTCTTGAAGTTTGCGGCCTTGCATTTCATTTCTGCCAAGAAACGTCAAGGATTGGGCCCTTTGTGGGGTGCCATTGCGCAAGCGCATCGTGCTGCGATGTGCAAAATGTCCACGCCTGTCCTCACGCGTTTGTTGCTCGAAGCGGTGCAGTTCCAAAGCCCGCAACGCGGCGGCATGTTCCGTCCCAAGCTGCGTTATGCCCACCAAGGTGGCATGAACCCACCTGTGATCGTGATTCACGGCAATTCGCTTGAGCACGTCACTGACACCTACAAACGCTTCTTGGAAGGCCGTTTCCGCAAGGCGTTTTCGCTGGAAGGCACGCCTTTGCGCATTGAGATGAAAACCTCCCAGAATCCCTACAAGGATAAGGACGCTTGAGGTCTTTTGCCTCTTGCTGTGGTAAGGTCAGAACTCTTCACAACCACTGAAACACGGAGAATATCGTGAACACCGACAACTCAAAAAACAAAGGCCAGCTGTTGCAAGATCCTTTTCTGAACATCCTCCGTCGCGAGCATGTGCCCGTGTCCATTTATTTGGTCAACGGCATCAAATTGCAAGGCCAAATCGAGTCGTTCGACCAATACGTGGTGCTGTTGCGCAACACCGTGACGCAAATGGTTTACAAACACGCCATTTCCACCATCGTGCCCGGTCGTGCTGTGAACTTCAACCCCACCGACGGTACGGGCAGTTCGCCCGAAGTTTGAGCTGGGTAGCTCTGCAAAAAGGGCTGGTCACAGCCCTTTTTTTACGCCTTTATTTTTTAGACTGACCGCTTGAACGACTCTGACCGTAAAAACGTTGCCCCCACCTTGTTGGTCGGGGTTGATTTTGGTTTGCCCCATTTCGACAATGAACTCGAAGAGTTGGGCCTGTTGGCCCAAACCGCGGGCCTCCACCCCGTCGCACGCCTGACCTGCAAGCGCAAAGCCCCCGATGCCGCCTTGTTCGTTGGCAGCGGCAAAGCCGATGAAATCAAAGAACTCGCCACGCTACACGGCGCCGTTGAGATTTTGTTTGAGCAGCCTTTGAGTCCTGCCCAGCAGCGCAACTTAGAGCGCCACATGGGCATGCCCGTCAACGACCGTACCTTTTTGATTTTAGAAATTTTTGCCCAGCGCGCCCGCAGCCATGAAGGTAAATTGCAAGTCGAATTGGCCAAACTGCAGTACCTCAGCACGCGCTTGGTGCGCCGCTGGTCGCATTTGGAGCGACAAAGCGGCGGTATTGGCATGCGCGGTGGCCCTGGCGAAACGCAAATGGAGTTGGACCGCCGCATGATTGGCGACGCCATCAAGCGCACCCGCGAGCGCCTCGAAAAGGTCAAACGCCAACGCAGCACCCAGCGCCGGCAGCGCAACCGCCGCGATGCCTTCACCATTTCCTTGGTGGGCTACACCAACGCCGGCAAGTCGACCTTGTTCAACGCCATGGTCAAAGCCCGTGCCTACGCAGCCGACCAATTGTTTGCCACGCTGGACACCACCACGCGTCAACTCTATTTGGGTAACAAAGAGGGGGTGGGCCGTTCGGTGTCGCTGTCAGATACGGTGGGTTTCATCCGCGATTTGCCGCACGGCTTGATTGACGCCTTTCAAGCCACTTTGCAAGAGGCCGCCGACGCCAGCTTGTTGATGCATGTGGTGGACGCCTCCAATCCCAACTTTCCAGAGCAAATGGCCGAGGTGCAAAAGGTCTTGGCCGAGATTGGCGCCGCCGATGTGCCGCAAGTTTTGGTGTTCAATAAACTTGACGCAATGCCTGAAGAAACACGCCCCTTGCTGATGCAAGACCATTACACGGTTGACGGTGTGGCGATTCCAAGGTTCTTTGTGAGTGCCAAATCTGGCGAAGGTTTGGCGGGGTTGCGTGAATATTTGGCCCAAGAGGCCTTGCAAGACTTGCCTGATGACCTCACGTCTTATCTAACATCTGACGAATGAAGCCCCAACTTGGGCACAATGAAGACTTCAGAGAAATAACAACGATGCGCATGAACTCCAATTCAAACAACGTGACCCCAAGCTCTTGGCTGTCGCGAGGGCTCGGCATGTTCAACCTCAACGACGGCCGTTGGGGTCGTGACAACGACAACGGCGCCAAATCTGGCCCCAGTGAGCCCAAGCCAGACGACAAAAAACCACAGGGGCCTGCTGCAGGTGGCCCACCTGACTTGGATGAGTTGTGGCGTGATTTCAATGCCAAGTTGGCGGGTTTGTTTGGTCAACGCAAAGGCGGCCCTACACCACCTCCTTCTGGCGACCCATCAGGCCCGCCGTTCAAAGTGGCACGTTTTGGCATTGGCGTGATTGCTGCGGTGTTGGTGGCCATTTGGCTGTCGACCGGCTTTTTCATCGTGCAAGAAGGCCAACAAGCGGTGATCACGCAGTTCGGTCGTTATCACTCGACCGTGGGTGCGGGTTTCAACTGGCGTCTGCCTTATCCCTTCCAGCGCAATGAGTTGGTGTTTGTGACGCAAATTCGCTCGGTCGATGTGGGCCGTGACAACATCATCAAAGCCACGGGGCTGCGCGAGTCAGCCATGTTGACCGAAGATGAAAACATCTTAGAGATCAAGTTTGCCGTTCAATACCGCTTGACCGACGCGCGCGCTTACTTGTTTGAAACCAAGAACCCCACCGATACCGTGGTGCAAGCGGCTGAAACTGCGGTGCGCGAAGTGGTGGGCAAGATGAAGATGGATGCGGCGATGTCTGAAGAGCGTGACCAAATTGGTCCACGCATTCGCACGCTGATGCAAGCCATTCTGGACCAATACAAAGTGGGCATTGAGGTGGTGGGCATCAACTTGCAGCAAGGTGGCGTGCGTCCGCCCGAGCAAGTGCAAGCTGCTTTTGACGATGTGCTCAAAGCCGGACAAGAGCGTGAGCGCGCCAAAAACGAAGCCGAAGCCTACGCCAACGACGTGGTGCCACGCGCTGTGGGTGCGGCTTCGCGTTTGAAGCAAGAGGCTGACGGCTACAAAGCCCGCATCGTCGCGCAAGCCGAAGGCGATGCACAACGCTTCAAGTCGCTGGTGGGGGAGTATCAAAAGGCGCCGCAAGTCATGCGCGACCGTTTGTACATCGACGCGATGCAGCAGATTTACAGCAACACCACCAAGGTGTTGGTGGACACCAAGCAAGGTTCCAACTTGCTCTATTTGCCGTTGGACAAGATCATTCAACAAACCAACGCAGCCAACGCGACCGCGACCACACCCGCCTCAGACGCTGCCAACACGGGTGCCAACGCGATCAGCGCTAACCCTGCAGCAAGCGACGCACGTGCGCGCGATGGCCGCTCACGCGACCGCGACGGCCGTTGATCAGGGGACACAAGATGCAAAACAACAAAATCGGTTTCTACATTTCTTCCGCGTTGGTGGCCTTGGCCTTGCTGAGCTCGACCTTGTTTGTGGTGGACCAGCGCCAGTTCGGTGTGGTGTATTCGTTCGGCCAAATCAAAAACGTCATCACCGAGCCCGGTCTGAACGTCAAGTTGCCGCCGCCGTTCCAAAACGTGAGCTACATCGACAAGCGTTTGCTCACCTTGGACAACGCCGACACCGAACCCATGTTGACGGCTGAAAAACAACGTGTCGTGATCGATTGGTACGCCCGTTGGCGCATCACCGATCCGTCGCAATACATCCGCAACGTTGGTCTAGACGAAAACGCAGGCGCCATTCAACTCGCCCGTGTGGTGCGCAATGCGTTTCAAGAAGAAATCAACAAACGCACGGTGAAAGAATTGCTGTCGCTCAAGCGCGAAGCATTGCTGGAAGACGTCAAACGCGAAGTGCTGGCTGCTGTCAAAGGTGCCAAGCCTTGGGGTGTGGATGTGGTGGATGTGCGCATCACCCGCACCGACTATGTGGATGCCATCACTGAATCGGTGTACCGCCGCATGGAAGCCGAGCGCAAGCGCGTGGCCAACGAGCTGCGTTCAACAGGCGCCGCTGAAGGGGAAAAAATTCGCGCCGATGCCGACCGCCAACGTGAAGTGACCGTGGCCAATGCGTACCGCGAAGCGCAGATCATCAAAGGCGAGGGCGATGCCCAAGCTGCCCGCATTTATGCCGAATCGTTTGGCCGTGACGCGCAGTTTGCGCAGTTCTACCGCAGCCTTGAAGCCTACAAAGCCACGTTCAACAAAAAGGGCGACGTGATGGTGCTTGATCCGTCGAGCGACTTCTTCAAGGCCATGCGCGGCAGTGGTGGTGGCAACGCGCCCGCACCTAAAAAGTAAAAGGGCGGTCGCATGAGTTTTGACGGCGATACGCTGTGGGTGGCGTTCGGCTTGATGCTGATCGTTGAAGGGCTATTTCCCTTTATTTCGCCCGAGGGCTGGCGTCAGAGAATGGTGCAGGTTTTGGCGCTGCACAACGGTCAAATCCGCTTTTTTGGTTTGGTCTGCGTGTTTGTTGGACTTTTGATGCTCTGGTGGCTGGGTTAATGCCCGAGAAGACCGGTAAAATCTCTGTTTTAACAGCCTCCATCAATCACATGTCCGCTTGGGTTTTGCCGGATCACATTGCCGATGTTCTGCCTTCTGAGGCCCGGCACATCGAAGAGCTGCGTCGTTTGTATCTCGACACAGCGAGAGGCTACGGCTACGAGCTGGTCATGCCGCCGCTGCTCGAATACCTCGAATCGTTGTTGTCCGGCACCGGCCGCGCACTCGATTTACAAACCTTCAAACTGGTCGACCAACTCTCGGGTCGCACCCTTGGGCTGCGAGCAGACACCACGCCGCAAGTTGCGCGCATTGACGCCCATCTACTTAACCGTGCTGGCGTGACGCGCCTGTGCTACTGCGGCCCCGTGCTGCACACCCGCCCAGACCGTCCTTTTGCCACGCGTGAGCCTTTGCAATTTGGTGCCGAAATTTACGGCCATGCAGGCATTGAGGCTGATCTTGAAGTGTTGCACTTGGCCCTAGACACGCTCAAAGCCGTGTCCATTGCGAAATACACGGTCGACTTGAGCGATGCTCGCATCGTGCCCGCCTTGTTGAGTGGCGTGACCTTGACAGCAGAGGCGCGCGATGCCTTGCACAGCGCGTTGGCTGCCAAAGACACCTCAGGTGTTCAAGCCTTGACCCAAGATTTGCCCGCCAACGTGCGCGCCGCCTTGGTGGCTTTGGTTGGCATGTACGGCGACGTTTCGGTGTTGACGCAAGCCGAGAAGGCCTTCGCAGCTTGGCCGGTGGTCATGCAAGCGTTGGCAGAGTTGCGTCAAATCGCGGCTGACTTGAGCGATGTGCCCACCACTTTTGACTTGGCCGATCTGCGTGGCTACGCCTACTACAGCGGCGTGCGCTTCGCCATTTTTGTGCCAGGTGCCAGCGACGCCTTGGTGCGCGGTGGCCGCTACGATGAGGTTGGCGCCGTGTTTGGTCGTAAGCGCCCAGCCGCAGGATTCAGTTTGGACCTGAAAGAGTTGGTCAGCGTGGTGCCCGAGCGTGCCCTCAAAGCCGCCATTCGTGCGCCTTGGGGAACTGCCAAAGGTTTGCGCGAAGCCATTGCCACCTTGCGTGCCAATGGCGAAACCGTGGTCTGCGTCATGCCAGGCCATGAGAGTGAAGTCGATGAATTTGACTGTGATCGTGAATTGATCGAAGTCGCCGGCCAATGGGCAGTGCAAGCTGTTCCCGCCGTTCCTGCCCTTTAATTTTTTAAGCAAGCGAAGTTGATATGA
>Ga0213920_1000658_pt1 | contig 23987 bp, 24 predicted proteins | sample McNCre1117MG_FD_161054 | JGI IMG/M metagenome (GOLD analysis project Ga0213920, IMG submission 161054) | Freshwater microbial communities from McNutts Creek, Athens, Georgia, United States - 11-17 MG | ecosystem: Environmental > Aquatic > Freshwater > Creek | place: USA: Georgia | collected...
CTAGACTTCCTCAAACATAACGATGCTGAAAAGATCTATTTAGTAGGCGACATCATCGATGGTTGGCAACTAAAAAAACGCTGGTTTTGGCCACAATCACATAATGATGTCGTACAAAAACTACTCAGAAAAGCCAGAAAAGGATGTGAAGTTATCTATGTTCCCGGCAATCATGATGAAATGGTTCGTCAGTATTTTGGCATGACTTTTGGCGATATCAGAATAGAAGATGAAGTCATTCATGTGACAGCCGACGGGAAAAGGCTTTGGATCACGCACGGAGATTTATTCGATAGCGTTATGCAATACGCCAAATGGTTAGCCTACGTTGGGGATACGCTTTATACCTTCATTCTTTGGATTAACGGCTGGTTCAACAAAATCAGATCTCGTCTAGGCTTGAACTACTGGTCTTTATCGCAATACCTCAAGCACTCTGTCAAAAATGCAGTGAGCTTTATCGCTGATTTTGAAAAAATTATGGCAAGAGAAGCTCGCGTCAGAAATTGCGATGGCGTTGTATGTGGCCATATTCATAAAGCCGAAATTAGGATGATTGAAGACATCCTGTATTGCAATGATGGCGATTGGGTTGAAAGCCTATCAGCCATGGTTGAAGAACCTAATGGCGAATTAAAAATTGTGCATTGGCCAGTCATTCTGAAAGATGAATTAGAAAAGCCAACACCTGATGTTTTGGCGAGCTCTAAAGACTGCCTAGCACCTACTTCTTAAAAAACTAAGGGATGATCTTATGAAAATCATGATTGTGACGGACGCTTGGGAACCTCAAGTTAATGGCGTGGTTAGAACCTTAAAACAAACCATGCATGAATTGAGAAAAATGGGGCATGAGATTGAGATGATCACCCCTTTAGAATTTAAAACGATTCCCTGCCCTACCTACCCTGACATCTCTCTTTCTTTGTTCCCAAAGAAAAAAGTTGTCGCAAAAATGAATCACTTTTCTCCAGATGCGATTCACATTGCTACGGAAGGCCCTCTTGGTATTGCCGCAAGAGCTTACGCACTTAAAAACAAGCTGCCGTTCTCAACGGCTTATCACACCAGATTTCCTGAATATGTTAAAGCGCGTACAGGCATCCCCTTGGCAGTTACCTACAAATTTCTGCGCTGGTTCCATGACCCATCTCTAGCCATCATGGCCCCAACCGATGTGGTTGTTAAAGACCTTCAGTCTTACGGATTTACAAATGTGGTTCTTTGGACCAGAGGCGTAGATTTAGATATTTTCAAGATGCAAGAATCTAAAGAACTTAATACAGCGCACCCCATCTTTTTATATGTAGGTCGCGTAGCGATTGAAAAAAATATCGAGGCTTTTTTAGAGTTAAAACTACCTGGATCGAAGTGGGTGGTTGGTGATGGCCCAGCGCTTAATGGCCTCAAAGAAAAATACCCAGATGTTAATTATCTAGGCGTCTTGCAACAAGAAAAGTTGTCTGCTGTTTACGCAGCAGCAGATGTATTCGTATTCCCTAGCAAAACCGATACATTTGGTTTGGTATTGCTAGAAGCGATGGCATGTGGCTTACCAGTCGCAGCCTACCCTGTCACAGGCCCTATCGATGTGATCGGAACTTCCGGCGCTGGCGCCATGCATGATGACTTACGTTTAGCGTGCCTATCAGCCCTCAATATTCCTAGAGAAGTTGCTAGGGGTCATGCCGAAAAATTTTCATGGGAAGTGGCTAGCCATCAATTTTTAAGCCACTTAAAACCAGCCAATGGTCATACAACTGTCAAATTGGCGTCATTAGCCTGACATATTGGAAATCTACATTATCTGCATTAACAGAATAAACATAGAGATAAATATATGAGAGAGTTACCTAATCCTTGGTCATCATTAACTGATGCCCTAACTAAAAATAAATCTGACAAGAAAACCCTATCTGAACGAATCGCGCCTTTGCATAAAATTTTGCAAGAGAAAATGATTCGCCTAAAGCCAAAAGCGGATGATTCAGCGAATAACTCAGTTAGCAAGCAAGAAGCGCCAGCCGTTCACACAAATAAACAAAACCCTATTTCATTGAGCTGGGCACGCCATCAAGATGAAGTACGTGAAGCACAGCGCTTACGCTATAAAGTATTTGCTGAAGAAATGGGTGCACGTTTAAAGCCTAATAAAGATGGCTTAGATGTTGATATTTTTGATGATTTTTGTGAGCATTTAATTGTTCGCGACAACGAAACTCTAAAAGTAATTGGCACATACCGCGTACTCCCGCCTCACCAAGCCAAGCAAATGGGATGTTTTTACTCCGACTCAGAATTTGATCTAGTACGTTTGCGTCATTTAAGATCAAAAATGGTTGAGGTAGGTCGCTCTTGCGTTCATAGAGACTACCGTTCTGGTGGCGTGATCATGGCTTTATGGAGTGGTCTTGGTCAGTACATGAAGAAAAATGATTATGAAATCATGTTAGGTTGTGCAAGCGTTCAGATGGGTGATGGTGGCCACTATGCTGCTAGCTTATCTAAGATGCTTAATGCCAACCACTTAACTGATATTGAATATCGTGTATTCCCACGACTTGCATTACCTATTGAAGAACTTAACAGCAATTTAGATGTTGATCCACCTGCCCTTATCAAAGGCTATCTAAGATTAGGTGCTAAGGTGTGCGGCGACCCAGCATGGGATCCTGACTTTAATACAGCAGATTTCCTAACTATGCTCCGCTTAGGTGACATTCATCCTCGTTACGCTAAACACTTCTTAGCTTAATATTTTGCCTAATAAAAAAGGGAGCTTCGGCTCCCTTTTTTATTAATGGGTAAAGTTTATTAAATAAGTTCAATCCGATAAGTACGGCCAATCTTTTCCCAATCAGCAGATTCTTTTTCTAGGCCAAACTGGGTTAATGGATTTTTATTGGCCCAAGCTTTAGGTACTTTAAGAAGATATCCATTATCAATTTCTTTGACAGCGATATTTGGAATAGGCTCGTTATCTCTGCGACGACACAACACGTGCGCTAAACGCAAGCAAAACAACATCCGCCAATCAATGTAAGTTGATCCGACAGAAATCTTACCAAGCTTACCAGTATGTCCTAAAAGTAAAGCGGCCAATCTCGCCTGATCTAACCTTGAAAAACCAGGCATATCGGCATGAGATGCAATATAAGCGGAATGCCGATGGTAACCATTATGGGAAATACTCAAACCAATCTCATGTAGTTTTGCGGCCCAAGACAAAATATGAATGTTGTCTTTTCTATCTTCATTTTTTGGCTTAGGAAATTGATTCAAAAAATGTACCGCGAACTCACTGACACGATTAGCCTGAGATACGTCAACACCATACCGCTGCTTAAACTGTTCAACCGTTACAAAGCGCATATCGTGGTGCTGCGAGCGCCCTATTAAATCGTATAAAACACCTAAACGTAAAGCGGCCTCAGTCACCTCCATACGCTCAATGCCTAACTCATCAAATGCAGCAATCATGATGGCTAAACCACCTGGCAATACAGGCCTACGGTCGTTTTTAAGTCCTTCTAAATAACACTTATCAATATACTCAGCATCGATTAAGGCTTTTCTAAGTTGATGCAATGCATCCAAGGTGATAATTCCGCCAGCTCCACTAACCGGTAAATCATGAGGAGAACCATCAAATCCATTTAAAGCGATTAATTCAGCAATAGCTCTAGCGGTTCCAGAAGAACCAATGGCTTGCTTCCAGCCCATTTTTCTAAACTGCGATGAAATAACCTGTATCTCACGTCTAGCAGCCAACTGCGCCTGCTTAAAACTGTAAGCATCGACGAGTCCGCCGGGAAAATACTGCTGGCTAAATGAAACGCACCCAATATAAAGTGATTCCAACAATTTAGGCTCATAACCATCGCCAATGATGAATTCCGTAGATCCACCACCAATATCCAAAACAAATCGTTTACCTTCACATGCTGGCGCATCATGGGAAGCGCCGATATAAATCAGTCGAGCCTCTTCCCTGCCAGCGATCACTTCAATCGGGAAACCCAATAATTTTTCCGCTTCCACAATAAAAGCATCGGCGTTACGAGCTACTCGCAATGTATTAGTGGCGACAACCCTTACTTTTTTAGGGTCGAAATTTCTTAAACGATCACCAAAACGATGTAACGCAGCTAAACCTCTAGAAATCGACTTTTGATCCAGCTTTTTATCTTCAGTAAGGCCTGCTGCTAAACGAACTGACTCTCGCAAGGTATCAATCGCTTGCAATTGCATGCCAGATGGGGAATTGATAACCTTGGCAATCACCATCCTAAAACTATTCGACCCCAAATCAACTGCAGCCACCAAATCATCTGTTTTAGTGGTTTTATTGGTTGGTTGATTGAGGGATTTCAAGGAAATAGTTAGATTTATATTGAGACCAAGAGATTATGACTTAAATGTGACTAGATGATGACAATTCAAGTTCACAAATATGTCACATAGTTGTCACATTTTTTTGCAACACTGGTGGCATGCAAACAAAAACCCCTCTACTCAATCGTGAAATTGGTGTTCTTGAGTTTAATTCAAGAGTACTAGCGCAAGCAGAAGATCCTAAAACACCTCTATTAGAGCGCTTAAGATTTGTCTGCATTGTGTCAAGTAACATGGATGAGTTTTTTGAGGTGCGCATTTCGGGTCTTAAAGAACAATTAAAAGATAATCCAAAAAATAAAACGCCCGATGGCCTCACCATCGCTAATGCGTATCAGATAGTTACTGAACAGGCGCATGCCTTGGTTGCCAGAAAATATAAATTACTTAAAGAAGACATTCTTCCTAAATTAAACAAAGAAGGAATTGTGTTTTATTTAGCAGAAGACTGGACTCCCGCGCAACGAACTTGGGCGAAAGAGTTCTTTGATAAAGAACTCGTACCACTACTAACGCCCATTGCCTTAGACCCAGCCCACCCTTTTCCTAAAGTAATTAACAAAAGCTTAAACTTTTTTGTTACTTTAGATGGTGAAGATGCTTTTGGTCGAACAGCTAGCTTAGCAGTCGTGCAAGCACCTAGATCTTTACCACGCGTTGTGCCAATGCCACCGCATTTAAGCAATGCCCCCAATGGATTTGTGTTGCTATCGTCATTTATGCAGGCGTTCGTACCTGAACTATTCCAAGGCATGACTGTAACGGGATGCCACCAGTTTAGAGTCACTCGCAACTCAGATTTATTTGTATCAGAAGATGACATCACAGACTTAAGAGCCGCCCTTCAAGGTGAATTACCTACGCGCCACTTAGGAGATGCTGTTCGCCTAGAAATCACTGCTGATATGCCTGACCATTTAAGAGAGTACCTCTTGGATGTGGAAAGCTTGGGGTCTCAAGATTGTTATCGCGTAGATGGTCCTGTTAATTTAGTCAGATTAGTTCAAATTCCGGACTTGGTTGATCGTCCAGACTTGAAATTTGGGAACCATACCCCTAAGAAATCATTAGTTTTATCTGCTAACAATAATATCTTTGATCATTTAAGCAAAGAAGATGTGCTCCTGCATCACCCTTACCAAAGCTTTGATCCAGTACTTGATTTACTAAAAGCAGCAGCCCGGGATCCTAATGTTTTAGCGATTAAACAAACCGTATATCGAACTGGTGACCAATCTTTGGTGATGGATGCTTTGATGGAAGCTGCCAAAAACGGTAAAGAGGTCACTGTTGTTGTTGAGCTCTTGGCGCGATTTGATGAACAAACGAATATTTCATGGGCAGCCAAACTTGAAGAAGTTGGTGCGCATGTGGTGTATGGCGTCGTAGGTCACAAATGCCACGCCAAAATGCTTCTGATTGTGCGACGCGAGACGACCCCTGCAGAGGGTAGACGTAAAGCTAAAACTGTTCTAAAACGCTACGCCCATTTAGGCACTGGCAACTACCACCCTAAAACAGCCAAGCTATATAGCGACTTTGGCTTAATGACCTCTCACCCTCAAATTTGCGAAGACATGCATCATGTATTTATGCAATTAACGGGAACTGGTCGTCGTGTTGACTTAAAACAACTATGGCAATCGCCATTTACGATGCATGAGAACTTGATTGCGCATATTCGCGCAGAGGCTCGTGAAGCCAGAGCTGGTCGTAAATCACGCATCATGGCAAAAATGAATGCCCTGCTTGAGCCAACCATTATTCAAGAGCTTTATAAAGCCTCCCAAGCTGGCGTAAAAATTGATTTAATTATTCGAGGTGTTTGCGCATTAAAGCCGGGTGTTCCTGGCTTATCTGAGAACATTAAAGTTAGATCTATTATTGGTCGCTTCCTAGAACACCATCGCATTTATTACTTCCATTCTTCAGGTGTTGAAACATTGTATTTATCGTCAGCCGACTGGATGGACAGAAATCTATTTAGGCGCGTTGAAGTGGCCTTCCCGGTTTTAGATAAAAAACTAAAATCAAGGGTTATCAAAGAAGGTTTGCAAATGCTTCTAAAAGATAACGCTACTGCTTGGCTAATGGCCTCCGATGGCACCTATAAGCAAACAAAAACTAGAACCGGCTCAACTGGCTATATTGGTCAAAAAGAATTAGTGAACTTGCTAACTCGTTAAATGCTCAATAGGCTACTCAACAAATGAGTCGTTGAGTAGCAGCTATCTCTTAAGCCACCCGCTGCTTAGGAAAGTGTAAGCAAAATGTACTGCCAACCCCTAGTTGAGAAGTGATTTTTAAATCACCTTGGTGACGATTGGCAACATGCTTAACAATCGCCAAACCTAAGCCTGTTCCACCCGTATCTCTTGAACGACTGCGATCCACTCGATAAAAACGCTCCGTTAATCGAGGCAAGTGCTCCTCTGAAATACCCGCCCCAGTATCTTTAACAGATAACTCAACACCACCATCTTCCGCATCAGACCAAATTATGTGAATTTGACCGCCACTAGGCGTGTATCTAACCGCGTTGGAAACTAAATTACTGAAAGCTGAGTACAACTCAGCTTCATCCCCCAATAAATCACTATCAGAATGTTTTTCAACAAATATCTGATGCTGTCCTTGAGATAGCCCTTCCGCATCCAGCTGCAAACGCGAAATCACCTGCGCCATACCAATTGGTTGGGTTGAAGGTGGCTCAGGATTACCTTCCAGCTTGGCTAGAGTTAACAAATCATCGACCAAAGTTTTCATGCGCCCAGTCTGCACCTGCATCATCTGGATATAACGATCTCGATCATTTTTTTCAAGCTCAAATTCATGCACAGTTTCCAAAAAACCAGACAGGACAGTTAATGGCGTTTTAAGCTCATGAGAAACGTTCGCCACGAAATCTCGTCGCATAGCATCTGTTTTTTCAATTTGGGAAACGTCTTGGGATAGTACGAGTTTTTGCTTATCGCCGTATGGAAAAATCTGTACATCTAAAGAATATTGTTCAAACTGCCCCATATTCGCCAAACGAATCGGGTTTCGATAATTCTGTCGAAGAATATATTGCACAAAAGCAGGTCTTCTGATGATGTGCGTAATACGTTGCATAGCATCCCTACGCGCATTAAGGCCAAAATGGGATTCGGCAATTGCGTTACACCACTCTACTTGATCGTCCTCATTAAGCATGATGACGCCGTTAGGAGACGCTTGAATTGCCTGAATAAATCGATTGTGCTGTTGCTCAACCTCTAAAACTTGATCACGCCACGATCTAACTAATTTATGCAAACGGTAATAAATCTCTCCCCAAATGCCCACAGCAACGGGCACTTCCCCATAACTAGGTGACAAAAGTAAATTGCTAAACCGATTAGAGTGCCAAAGTTGGTGAACCAGCATCAGAGCCAAGCAAACTGTTGCGGCGACCCAAGCATAAATGCCGCCCCATATCTCGCCAGACAGCCATGAAATACAGGCGACTAAAAAAATAATCGTGAGAATACGTGCTTTTAAAGACAACATAATACGAATCTTAACAAGTCTTTAAAGCGAATGCTCTTAATACTTAAGATGAGCTAGGTGTTTTAGTTAACCTGTAACCGCTACCCCTAACAGTTTCAATAAAGTTTTGGCAATCAGCTGGGGCTAAAGCAGCCCTTAGGCGCTTAATATGAACATCCACCGTGCGTTCCTCAACAAACACATGATCACCCCATACCTTATCAAGCAATTGGCCTCTAGAGTGAACCCTCTCCGGATGTGTCATTAAGAAATGAAGTAATCTAAACTCGGTTGGACCTAAATCAAGGCTGATTTCGTTAGAGCCGCTCACGGAAGTGACCCGATGGGACACTGGGTCTAAGCGTAGATGGTTAATCTGCACCACCTCATCCGCTAATTGAGGTGAACGGCGGCGTAAAACGGCTCGAACACGCGCAACTAGCTCTTTAGGCGAAAACGGCTTGGTAACATAATCGTCAGCACCCGCCTCAAGACCGGCAATCTTATCCATCTCTTCACTGCGAGCAGTCAATAAGATAATAGGAATATCTTTCGTTCTCTCATTAGCTCGCAACTCTTTCGCAAACTGAATGCCAGATTTACCAGGTAGCATCCAATCCAAAATAACTAAATCAGGCAATACCTCTTTCATCAACTGCAAAGCCTGATCAGTTTGAAAGGCTCTTACAGGCAAAAAACCAGCATGACTAAGATTGACTGAAATCAATTCAGCAATCGATGGTTCATCTTCAACGATTAGGATGCTACTAGCCATTAACTATTGGCCTCTTGAGAAAGTTGATCGTGTGGCAAATGACGTACATCCGTACCCTTCACGATATAAATAACAAACTCAGCGATATTCTTAGCATGGTCACCGATACGTTCAACTGCCTTAGCAATAAATAACATATCTAAAGCTACAGAAATAGTTCTTGGGTCTTCAGACATATAACTAACCAATTTACGCACAAACGCACGAAACTCTTCATCAATCTGCTTGTCTTCATGCACCACTTCAGCAGCAGCTTTTGTATCAAGACGTGCAAAAGAATCCAAACTGCGACGCAATAACGAAACTGCCATCTGGCCGGACAAACGAATCTCTGCAGTATTAATGCCATGAGAAGCGCTATCTTCCATAATGTGCTTAGTTCTTCTAGCGATGCGGTCTGCTTCATCCCCTGCACGCTCTAAATTAGTAATCGCCTTAGATACAGCCATCACCAAACGTAAATCTCTAGCGGTTGGCTGGCGACGCGCGATTAATTCCGTACAAGCTGAATCAATAGAAATCTCAAAATCATTCACTTCACGCTCACGAGCCATCACCTGATCCGCCAACTCAGGATCTAACTGCGCAAAAGCACGCATGGCAATGGATACTTGCGACTCAACTAAGCCACCCATTTCAAGTAATTTGCCGCAAATACCATTAAGGTCTGCGTCAAACTGGGAAGAAAGATGTTTATCTGGCATTTTTTACTCTCCTATATTCAATGGGTACGCTGATTAACCAAAACGGCCCGTAATGTAGTCTTCTGTTTCTTTACGTTTTGGTTTAATGAATAACTCATCAGTTTTACCGAATTCAACCATCTCACCCAAATACATATAAGCTGTGAAATCTGAAACGCGAGCAGCTTGCTGCATGTTATGCGTCACAATAGCAATCGTATAGTCTTTCTTCAACTCATGCACAAGTTCTTCTACTTTAGCTGTAGAAATAGGATCAAGCGCAGATGTTGGCTCATCTAATAGCAAAATAGATGGCTTAACCGCGACACCGCGAGCAATACATAAACGTTGTTGCTGGCCACCAGACAAAGACAAACCACTCTGGTTAAGCTTGTCTTTTACTTCGCCCCATAAAGCAGCTTTTGTCAAAGACCACTCCACGCGCTCATCCATCTCTGCTCTCGATAGTGACTCGTAAAGTTTCACCCCAAAGGCAATATTGTCATAAATAGACATCGGGAATGGCGTTGGCTTTTGGAAAATCATACCCACTCTAGAACGCAAAAGGTTCAAGTCTTGCTTAGGATCCAAAATGTTTTGGCCATAAAAATTGATTTCGCCCTCAGCGCGTTGACCTGGATATAAATCATACATACGATTGAGCGTACGCAATAAAGTTGATTTACCGCAACCAGATGGTCCAATAAAAGCTGTGACATGCTTTTCAGCAATATCTAAATTGATATTCTTCAAGCCTTGAAAAGACCCATAATAGAAATTAAGATTTTTAATTTCTAATGCATTTTTTAATAATGTATCTTGGCTAGTTTCAGTCATCATAGATCCTTGATTTTTTTCCTCAGCAAAAGTAAGTCGCATGATTACCCTTGCACTTTGCTTCTAAACATCACACGAGTAATGATGTTTAATCCCAATACAACGAATGTAATTAACAATGCACCACCCCAAGCCAAATTCACCCAATTTTCATAAGGGCTCATAGCAAACTGGAAAATCACCACTGGCAAGTTAGCCATTGGCGCATTCATATTCATAGAGAAGAATTGATTATTAAGTGCTGTAAACAATAAAGGTGCAGTTTCACCACTCACACGAGCTAGCGCCAACAAAATACCTGTGACAACACCACTTTGGGCGGCCTTTAAAGTCACGCTAAATGCTACTTTCCACTTAGGCGCACCCAAAGCATAAGCAGCTTCTCTTAAGCTACCAGGCACCAATTGCAACATATTTTCAGTAGTTCTAACCACCACTGGAATAGCAATTAAAGCCAATGAAATCGTTCCCGCCCATCCAGAGAAATGGCGTACTTGCGCTACCCAAATGGCATAAACGAACAAACCAATCACAATCGACGGTGCTGACAACATAATGTCCGTTACAAATCGTGTAACGGATGCAAACTTACTACGCGCGCCATACTCAGATAAATAAATGCCAGCCATAACGCCGATCGGTGTACTAATTAAAGTACAGCTAATCACGATCAACAAGCTACCCATAATCGCATTGGCAAGACCACCACCCTCAGAACCTGGCGCTGGCGTACTAGCAATAAACATCTGCAAATTAACGGATGAGAACCCTTTAAATAAAAGTACGCCCAAAATCCACAATAAGAAAATCATGCCTAAACTCATAGCGAACATAGACAAAGCCATGCCAATGAAGTTGGCACGTTTGCGCGCCCCATAAATAGATGGGTTCATGTTTGAATGAATACTCATGTCTTTTTACCCTGACCGGCTTCCATGCGAGCCAACATTAACTTAGCTAAAGCCAAAACGATAAAAGTGATAACGAATAGTGCTAGGCCTAAAGCAAATAAGGATGAGAAATGTAAGCCAGGTTCCGCCTCACCGAATTCATTAGCCAAAGTAGACGCAATCGAATTACCTGGCGCAAACAAAGATGCTGATAACTTATGCGCATTACCAATCACAAACGTTACAGCCATCGTCTCACCCAAAGCACGACCAAGACCCAACATAATGCCGCCGATAACGCCTGTCTTGGTATATGGCAACACAATCTTATTCACCACTTCCCAAGTAGTGCAACCAATGCCATATGCAGACTCTTTTAATACAGGCGGCACAATCTCAAATACATCGCGCATCACAGAGGCAATAAAGGGCAAAATCATCATGGCCAAAATTAAACCTGCACACAAAATACCAATACCATTAAAGGCACCAGCAAATAAGTAATGTAAACCTGGAATCTGACCTAAAGTAGCAGCCAATAGCGGCTGAATATATTCAGCATACAGTGGCGCAAAAATAAAGAGACCGAACATACCGTAAATAATAGAAGGTACAGCAGCCAACAATTCCACAGCGGTGCCAAGTGGCCGCCTCAAAGGAATTGGGCAAGTCTCAGTCAAGAACACTGCAACGCCAAAACTAAGAGGCACTGCAATTAAAAGCGCGATTAAAGCAGTAACAACCGTACCAAAAATAGCGATCATGCCGCCAAACTGGCCGTTAATAATGTCCCACTCAACCGTAAAGAAAAATCCTAGGCCAAAAGCTTTCAAAGCTGGCCAAGCATTAATAACTAAAGAAACAATAATTCCCAATAAAGTTATTAATACAGATAAAGCAAAAAATAGCGTTGTCTTATGAAATAAAAAATCCTGCATGCGCTGAATTTTTAAAATCTTTTCAGCTCGAGGCGTCAACATATCAGAAGACTGACTGGTATTCATATCTATCCTAGTTTTCATGATTACAGCCCACAAGTGGGCTGTAACCTATTCAACAGTTTTTATTTTTTAATTACTTCGTTTTAACTTGAGTCCAAACGTTCTTACGAATGAAATCAGTTGTAGCGTCAGGCATTGGCACGTAATCTAAGTCCGCAGCCATCTTCTTACCTTCTTTGAAAGCATAATCAAAGAACTTCAATACTTCAGCAGCATTCGCTTTATTCTCTGGGTTCTTATAGATCAAGATGAATGATGCGCCAGTGATTGGCCATGATTTAGCACCAGGAGCATTGGTAATGAATGTACCCATACCTGGAACTTTTGACCAATCTGTACCTGCTGCTGCAGCCGCGAATGTGTCATCATCAGGAGCCACAAAATGACCTGCTGCATTCTTCAAGTTAACAAAGGTCATGTTGTTTTTCTTAGCGTAAGCATACTCAACATAACCAATCGCATTTTTAACGCGTGTTACGTTTGCTGCCACACCTTCATTACCTTTACCACCTACTGAAGATTCTGCTGGCCACTTAACTGCAGCACCTGCGCCAACTGTTTCTTTCCACTTAGGACTTACTTTAGCTAAATAGTCAGTAAAAATCGCTGTTGTACCTGAACCATCAGCACGGTGCACAACAGTAATAGGTGCATCAGGTAATTTAACACCAGGGTTTAAATCAGCAACTTTCTTATCGTTCCACTTAGTAATAGCACCCATGAAAACTTGTGCCAACACATCACCAGTCAATTTGATTTGACCAGGTTTAACGCCATCTACGTTAATCACAGGAACAACACCACCGATAATCGCTGGGAATTGAACCATGCCGTCAGCCTGTAGATCTTCAAACTTAACTGGATTATCAGACGCGCCAAAATCAACTGTCTTCGCTTTAATCTGCTTGATACCGCCAGAAGAGCCAATAGATTGATAATTTAAGCCGTTACCTGTTTTAGCTTTATAAGCCTCAGCCCATTTAGCGTATACAGGGTATGGGAATGTAGCGCCAGCGCCAGTCATATCAGCAGCCATTGCTACAGTTGAAAGCGCCATCGCGCTAGCAACTAATGTCTTGGTAAAAAATGATTTCATATATCGTTCCTCATTAAGCGTCGCAACACCGCGACAATGAGAAAGATACCGAGTAATTATGAAAGTTTTGTGACAATCACAATTAACTACCAATGGTTTGATAAATTATAAAAATATCATTATTAATCAATTATTTAAATCATTATATATTTCATTAAATTCTGAATAATTTTTAGGCTAATTAGCATGACTAGGGAATGAAGATCGTTATATGCCTCCCCTAATTAATGAATTTTTTGTGACTTGCCTTATTTCTCTTGTATTTGAGAATTGATTATTCGAAACTCCTTCCCAATCAAAGGAGTTAGCATGTACACATACGAAGAAGCGGTTAAGCAATTACAAGAATCTGGCTCGATTAGCTTGATGGATTTCAAAGCATTGCCTTACGATGATTTAGAAGAGCTTCTTGAAGAAATCAAAAAATGGTGTGTTTACGCCAACGGCAATAAAGAAAAATTAGAGAAAAAATCCAAGAAAAAAGATAAGAAGAAGGATAAGAAAAAGAAATAACTACTTAGCCACTGTATCAGTGGCTATTTTTTTATTGTCTACAGCCTTTTGATTTCTGCCTAGTTAACTCAGCATTCACTGAGTTATGTGTTTTTAGAGAAAAAACGCTCTTTCACCCATAAAGCAACAGAAACCAATCCAACCATAATAGGCACCTCTACGAGAGGTCCGATGACAGCGGCAAAAGCTGCTCCTGAATTAATTCCGAATACTGCAATGGCCACAGCAATAGCAAGCTCAAAATTATTACTAGCTGCTGTAAACGATAAAGTGCAGCATCGCTTGTAATCTACCTTCATTTTTCCAGTAATGATGAATGTCAATGCGAACATCACCACAAAATAAATCAACAACGGAATAGCAATCGCCACAACATCCATAGGTAATTGAAGAATCAATTGTCCTTTTAGACTAAACATGACGACAATCGTAAATAGCAAAGCAATTAATGTAATTTTTCCTATTTTGGGCACAAAACTATCTTGATACCAATCTTTGGAAACAAACTTGAGCATGACAAATCTCGTCAAGAACCCTGCCACACAAGGTATACCCAAGTAGATGGCAACTGTTGTAGCAATTTCACCAATAGTAATATTGACAACAGAACCAGCAAAACCAAAATAAGGTGGCAATACAGTTAGGAAGAAATAAGCATATAAGCTAAAGAACAATACTTGGAAAACAGCATTAAATGCCACTAATCCTGCGGCATATTCCGTGGAACCTTTGGCAATATCGTTCCAAACAATCACCATCGCTATACAAGGCGCTATACCAATCAAGATCAATCCTGCCATATATTCTGGTTGATGAGGCATCAATGTAATGGCCAAAAAGAACATCAAAGTTGGCGCAATAATCCAATTTAATAAAATCGCCAAACCAAATACTTTTTTGTCTTTAAAGACATCCGGCAATTCTTCATACTTCACCTTGGCAAATGGCGGATACATCATCAGTATCAAGCCAATCGCAATAGGAATATTGGTCGTACCTGATTGGAATTGATTAATCAACCCTTCAACACTTGGGTAGAAATACCCTAAACCAATACCAACCGCCATTGCAGCAAAGATCCAGACAGTTAGATATCTATCTAAAAACGATAATTTTTGTGTGATATTGCTCATACTTTTTCGTGCACTTCTTTAAGGCTTAATGAATCCAACTTTTCAAGTGGCATATTAGCCAAAAGATCAAGGCGCTTTTTTAATCCATATAAAACTTCTTTAAATGCATATCTCTTATCTTCATCAGAACCTTGTATTTGTGATGGATCAGGAAATCCCCAGTGTGCCGTCACAGGTTGCCCAGGCCAGTATGGGCATACCTCACCCGCTGCGTTATCACAAACAGTAATGATGAAATCCATTTGAGGCGCATCAGACAAACCGAACTCATCCCAACTTTTGCTGCGCAACTTTTCTTCTGGATAGCCCAACTCTAGTGCCAACTCCTTAGCAAATGGATTAACTTTATCGCCTGGTGTTGAACCAGCTGAATAGCCTACAAACTTACCGCTAAGGTGTGTTGATGCCAAAGCCTCACCAATAACTGAACGAGCAGAGTTATGGGTACATAAAAAAAGGATGTTGTATTGCTTCACATTTACTCCTTAGCAACAAGATTTTTTTGATGATGCTGTACTTGGGGTACAACAACTACTTTGAGGTTCTTTAACAGCAACTAGCTCTGGCACACAGCAACCTGCTGATGCGGTGTCATTGAATACAGGAATTGTGTCTAAAGTATGAAAAGTTTCCCAAGGAATATTGGCAGGATCATTTACCCAATATTTGTCTGATTTAGCATAGCAACAAGCAGTTCCAACTTGTTCAACAATGTCACCTTCGATGGCATCTAAACGGCTTTTCATTTCACCAAGCTCAGCATCATTCTCAACTTGAATACCCAAATGATTCAGCCCAACTGGAGCTCCACGAGCTGATATAGCAAAATTGACCCTAGGGTCCTCCAATTGCCATTTTGCATAATCACTTTTCATGATGGTTGGCTCACAACCAAACATTTTGGAATAAAAAGGAATGCTGCTCTCAATACTCTTAACAGCAACGTGAACGTGTAATCTTTTCATGAACATTGCTCCTTCTTTTTTCCTTTAGTAGGCATACAGCTTTTCCCACCACAACAGTTATCCAACAGAAAATCACTCAACTGTTCAACCAATGACGCGTTAGGACGATAAATAAGATTTCTACTTTGGCGCTCCACCAATAGCAAATTGGCCGCCACCAACTCTTTTAAGTGAAAACTTAACGTCGCATTTGGAATGCCTAGCTTTTCAATAATTGCGCTAGGGGTCAAACCCACATCTCCTCGCTGGACAATCAAGCGAAATATATTCAAACGGGACTCCTGCCCTAAGGCCAGGAAAGCATTAATAGCATCTATATTTTTCATATTTCCAATTATATAGAAATATATGAAACCCGTGTGACAAGCGAGAATTCTTAATTGGAGATCTTAACTACAGACTGAATCGGACAGTAACCATCAAACCAGACAACTCTGGAGACCGCTCTACCTGGAGACTTAAACCTTGCACTTCCGCAATTTTCTTAATAATCGACCACCCCAATCCACTGCCGAACGAATCCAACTGATTCATTCTCTTAAACCTAATACCCAGGTCATTGATTTCTTGCTTGGTAAGGCCCGGTCCACTATCCTCAACTGCCAAATAGACCTTGCCATCTTTTTGCTTTACTGAAACATCAATCGACCCCTTAGCTGGGGAATAACGAATAGCGTTATCTAATAAATTTCTCAACAAAATACTTAATAAGCCTTCATTCACGCGAACTGTACACACGGCATCTTCAAGGAACTGTATTTTTTGCTGCTTTTTTTCAATATCTGGGTAAGCATTAGCAATTTGTTTTTTAACAAATTCAGATAAATTTAATGAATCTTTATCAAAGATGACATGCGCAGACTCGACCCTAGATAGCGCCAAAAGCTGTTCGATTAACCTGCTAGCCCTATCAGAACTCTCGATTAAATTATTAATCGATTCAAAGTTAAATTGTTTTTCTATTTTTAATATTTCAGCTTGGGCCCTAATGGCAGCCAAAGGAGTCCTTAACTCATGAGCCGCATCAGAGGTAAATCTTCTTTCATGCTCAATCGATTTCTTAACTCGACCCAATAAATCATTTAATTCATCCACAATCGGTGAAATTTCATTCGGCAATCCTTGAATCTTAATAGGGTCTAACGAATCTGCCCTTCTTTCAAAAATAGCCTGTTTGACTTGAGATAAAGATCTATTTGCCCAAGAAATGACTCCATACACCACCACAAAAAGAACTGGCAAACCCAACATTAAAGGCCAAATGAGCCCCCATAAAAGAGAGCCTAGTAATTCATTTTTCTCTTGGTTAAATTGAGTAAGACTTATTTGATGATCTACCAACTTGTGGAATATTTCCTCAAGCTCATGTTTAGCATCCAACCACACAAAAACCGTACTAGTCACCCAAATAAGCGCAATACTCGCGAGCACCCAAATCAATAACCTGTTTTTTAAAGAAAACGAACCCTGGTTCATGCGACCGCCTTTAATAAATAACCAACCCCACGTATGGTTTGAATCCATTCGGATCCAATTTTTTTACGCAGATTATGGATATGAACTTCCAAAGCGTTACTCTCCACCTCATGACCCCAACTATATAACTGATCCTCTAGCTGGCTCTTAGTTAATACACGATCCGACGAAAGCATCAGAGCATGTAAGAGTGCAAACTCTTTTTTAGATAAAGAAATTTCCTCTTTCTGCAAATGCACTTGGTAACTCATAGGATTTAAAACTAGATCGCCGATGTGTATTTCATTTTTAGCAGCGCCTTCCGAGCGCCTAATCAAAGCCCTCAATCTGGCTGCAAGCACTTCTAGTGCAACAGGCTTCACCACATAGTCATCACCACCTAAGTCAAGACCTTGCGTAATACTCTCCACCCCATCCTGGGCAGTCAAAATCAATACAGGAATAGTGATGCCATCTGACCTTAAGTCTTTTAAAACCTGAAAACCACTCTTCAGAGGTAGTCCAACATCTAAAACCAAAGCGGTATAACTGGTGTTATTAAGTTCATAAATAACTGCCTGGCCATCTCTAACCCAGTCAACTTCAAACCCATGATGAACCAGCCCTAATTTAAGGGCCTCACCTAAGTTTCGATCATCTTCAGCTAGCAGAACTCTCATCACCAAACTTTAAATTGCACACCCCAAAAATACAGCACTAAGCTCATCAAAATGACGGCCACCCATTTATATGGTCTCACTCTAACCGCAATCGATGCCATTCTGCCACCTACTTCTTGATTATTTCTCCGGAAATATTGATATAAAGCATTTAAAAGAATAGCTCCCACATGAACCACCACCACGCTAATCAATAGATTAGCCACTAGCTCATGTAATTCACTGATTAATTCTGGGCCAATTTCATTAAAAGTTAAATAACCTGTAGCTGTCACAAAAATAACTAAAAACATTAACAAATATGCCGCCACAAAACCTAAGGCACTTAACCCCATTAAAGCTTCTTTCTCACCATTTAGAGCAGACTGTATATGCTCACGAACCTTTAAAAAACGAGGGGCGATCGTAGAAAACCTCGCATACCTGGAACCAATCAAACCCCAACCTACTCTAAAGGCAATAATCCCCATCATGGTGTAGCCCATGGTGACATGAACCAATCTAAAACGCTCACTCTCTTGAGTTAAAACAGCACCCACAAAGCAAATAGCTAAAAGCCAATGAGACACAAACACCGGCGAATCCCAAGACATCATCTTTCGACTAATTTCTTTAATCATTGAGGCACCCTAACAAAATCATCGTCGTAATTACCTTTATCAGCCCCTGCGTGGCATGCCATGCAATTAGACTTACTTTTCACCTTTGGATTCTTCCAAGTCTGATCACTAATTTTGCGATGCTTTCTAATAAACCACGACGACTCAGTTATACGATTGTTGGGAGGCACCTCAGACACTCTTTTATAAGTCCCAGCATGTTGCGTCAACCACTGGCTGATTTCTTTTACCGATTGTGGATCTAAAGATGCATCAACGCCATAATGCTTATCTAAGCTCCCCATTATTTTTTCCCAGGACGCTTTTGGTAAAAACCCTGGCTGATAGGCCATATGGCACGCAGCACATTCTGCTTTAACTTTATCCGGAATCTTAATGGGTGAAACATTCCCATCAGCGATAGCCGCTTGAGAAAGTAACCATAAAACGATTGGCATGATCTTTTTCATAACGCCTCTATTTCAAAGAGTTTAAATAAGCCATCACATCAGCTTTTTCGAGCGCAGAACACTCTCGATTCAATACATCATTGCAATTGCGCTTGAACCATTTATTAACTTTAGCCTCATCTGTAAAACGTTTATTGTTATAAGCAGGAGCTAATGGTGAAATAACCTTATCAGTTGAGGCATGTTTACCATCTTTTGTAGGGGGCATTCCATGACAAGTGGCGCAACTCCACTCTTTACCATGTTTACTAGTAAAGAATTTTTCACCACGAGTGGCTAAAGAAGGTTGCTTAGATACTTCTACGTATTGTTTTTCTAATGAAATAGGGTCAATTGCCCACACATTAGTAGCTAAACATATGCTAATTAGAGCTAAATATAGTTTTTTCATATTTGTCATAGATTCCTCCATAACAACAGTCTATAAAAGCCAGATTAAGGAATGCTTAAGATTTATACAAGCATATGAGTCATAAAATCTTCCCGTTAAATAAATAAGAGTTTTATTTAGTTATTCGTGCTAAATTTTCATCAAAATCATGCTAACTCGAATCGTATTCGCCTTTTTTTGCTTACTTGCATCTCAGGTAGTTTTCTCTGAGGGCCTGGTATTTGAATGCACCACACCCCGCCTAAAGGCTATCGAATCTCAATTAGATCAATATTTTTCAACGCTAGGGATACAGCCCGATTTATTTCATAAAGAATTCAATCAAACGGCCCTTCAGCTAACATTAAAAAATAAAGTTCCGGACAAAAGTACGCTCTATATTCGCTGGAACCCTGACTATCAGATAGAAGATGAAATCATTTCTCTGCCAGCCGCCCAAGGGTATAAAGAAGTTACCACGGTTTCCAAAAAAGAAATTGTTTTAGCACTAATGCAATCAGGAAGACGTACAGCTTTTTCTGGGAAATCCTGCAACTTTGAAGCATTTGAAGACCATATTCATGTCCGTCAAATGATCGTAGCTTGGGCAGAAAATCTACATTGGACTTTTCCAGAAGGCAGCGATGCCAAATGGAATGAGACTTATTGGAAAGATGGCACTCTCAAACCTGGAAAACCTCTTCTAGAGGCTATGACTGATTTTTTCATTAATGAAAAATCGTGTTCTGTAGGCTGTTATACAGCCACTAAGATTGTAATTATCCAAGGAACCCTAGATTACTATCAAAGAATAAAACAAGATATTGATAAGGCCGATCAAATTAAAAAAATCCTCAGAAGTGATGGTGAGGTTCTAGTCAATATTGAACCAGACTCCATGTGGAAATTCTTCAAAAAAGACCACCCCGCAACATCTATTAATAATGGCAAATTACTTACCGTTAAGGCTGGCGTAGCCCCACTTAACTTTGTCCCTGGGGACTGGGTTTACTTCATCAATACGGATGCCGAAAGCTCTAATATTTCAGGCTATGAAGGGTCTAACTCGATTTATATGGGTAGAGGAAAATTTGATGATTTTTACGACGATAACGGTCACTACTTCTTCTACAACGATAAATTAAGAGAAATTTATAACTGGCGCCATGGTGTTTTTAGCCGATCACGTGATTATGAAAAAATCCAACCCTTATCATCAGATCTATTAAATACCCTAGGACTCCCCCCACAAGCAGGAGGCTTCGTTTTGGATAGCCGCTCAGTACCTAAATATTTTGGATTTGAGTAAGCCTTGATGCACAATATTTTTTAAACATCTTTGAGTTAGTTCTAATTAGTACTATAATGTTGTTTTCAATAGGAGAATCACATGCCATACGCTATCGAAGTAAAAGCTGGTCAAGAATATTGGTTATGCACATGCGGCAAAAGCGGCACAGGTCTTTGCAACGGTTCACACAAAGTAACTGACAAGACACCTAGCCAATTTATCGCTGCTAAAGATGAAACTATTTATGTTTGTGGTTGCACCAAAACTGGTAACAGCCCATTCTGCGATGGCTCACATAACGGGTAAGCATCGAATAGTAAGTAGTTCACTCAATTGATTGATTCATTAGTTAATCAAATTAATAAAAAAGCCACCTAAAGGTGGCTTTTTTATCGTTAAGCGGCTATTGCCAGCCGTACCTCTTGGTATAAAAATACTTCATACCCTGAGTTAAAACAACATAACCAAACAATATAGCAAATAAGGCCAAGAAATAACTCATCGGCAAAGCATCCATCTTGAAATAGCTTGCTAACGGCCCCATCGGTAAGAATATGCCTACGGCCATAATAATGATCGTCATAATAAATAATGCCAAGCCAGGCCGGCTTTCAATAAACGGTATTTTTTTAGTTCGAATCATATGCACAACCAGTGTTTGCGTCATCAAACCTTCTATAAACCAGCCAGACTGAAATAGCGTTTGATGCTCGACTGTATTAGCCGAGAATACAAACCACATCACACAATAAGTTGTGATATCAAAAATAGAACTAACAGGGCCAAAGAAAACCATAAATCGGCCAATATCTGCAGGATCCCATTTCTGAGGAAGACGCACTAATTCAGGGTCGACATTATCAAAAGGAATAGCAATCTGAGAAATATCGTATAGCAGGTTTTGCACGAGCAACTGCATGGGCAACATAGGCAAAAATGGGATGAATGCACTTGCCACCAAAACAGAAAGTACATTCCCAAAATTCGAACTAGCCGTCATCTTGATGTACTTAAGCATATTTGCAAAGGTCTTACGCCCTTCAATAACGCCTTCCTCAAGAACCATCAAGCTCTTTTCCAACAAGATAATATCTGCAGCTTCCTTGGCTATATCCACCGCACTATCAACTGAAATACCCACATCTGCAGAGCGTAAAGCTGGCGCATCATTGATGCCATCCCCCATAAAACCAACCACATGACCATTGAGTTTTAAGGTGCGCACAATTCTATCTTTTTGAGCAGGCGTCAGCTTCGCAAAAATATGATGGTCTTCCACAACTACAGCCAACCGCTCATCACTCATCAGCTCAATATCACCCCCCAATAGGATTTCATCCACATTGAGTCCCACCTCTTTACAAATTTTCGCCGTCACCAATTCATTGTCACCAGTCAAAACTTTGACGGTAACGCCGTGGTCTAACAACGCCTTTAAAGCAGGCTCCGTTGATTCCTTTGGTGGATCTAAAAAGGCAACGTATCCTATTAGCGTTAACTCTGATTCATCAGCGACACCATAAGAGGTCCTATTGCGATCAAATTCTTTAACAGCCACAGCAACGACGCGCAACCCATTAGCATTCAACCCCGCAGTAACGGATTGAACTTGAGCCAGAATCTCAGGGGTTAAATGAATCTGCTCACTACCACGTCTAACAGAGGTGCAGATACTTAATATCTCTTCAACCGCACCTTTACAAATTAATATATTTTCCTTGCCATGTTCAGACACGATGACTGACATTCTTCGACGCTGGAAATCAAAAGGAATCTCATCTACCTTATGAAAATTTTCAATCGGATTTAATTCAGTTTGCAATTCCGTATGTTCTAAAACTGCCACATCCAAAAGATTTTTCAAGCCTGTTTGATAAAAACTATTTAGATATGCGTATTCAAGTACTTCTTCAGAATCTTGCCCCCAGGCATCTGTGTGATTAGCCAAGAAAATTTTATCTTGGGTCAAAGTGCCAGTTTTATCAGTACACAAAACATCCATCGCGCCGAAGTTTTGAATGGCATCAAGTCTTTTAACAATGACTTTTTTCTTCGATAGTGCCACCGCCCCTTTTGCCAAGGTCGACGTGACAATCATCGGCAACATCTCAGGCGTCAAGCCTACAGCAATAGACATGGCGAATAAGAATGCTTCACTCCAATCGCCTTTAGTAACACCATTGATTAAAAATACCGTTGGCGTCATAAACATCATGAATCTAATCAACAGCCAAGTGACCTTGTTAACGCCTTTTTGGAATTGTGTTTGCTCATGGCTGATGGTTGTTAACCCTTTTGCCAAGGCACCAAAATAGGTGTTATCGCCAGTATTAATAATGATCGCAGTAGCAGTCCCTGAAACCACGTTAGTACCCATAAACGCTAAATTTTCACAATCAAGCGGGTTTCTAATAGCACCCTGTTTGGGATTTGAGAACTTTTCAATGGGCAGCGACTCACCGGTCATTGCAGCCTGACTAACGAATAAATCTTTCTCTGACAAAATTCGACAGTCAGCCGGAATCATATCCCCCGCAGAAAGAAAAATAATATCTCCGGGGACTAATAGCTTGATCGGCAACTCAACTTTATTAGCGCCCTTCACATGCAATTGGATCCCAAAATGCTGTCGGGTCTCTTGCAAAATAGATTCGGCTAATTCACGGCGCAGTACGGTTGCCGTATTACTAACCATGGCTTTCAACGCATCAGCAGCCTTATTAGACTTGCTTTCCTGCCAAAATCTAATAAAGACTGAGAGAAATACCATGCTACCGATAACAATCGTTGCTTTAACATCCTCAGTGACATATGAAATAACTGCTAAAACAGTTAACAAAATGTCAAAAGGAGTTTTATAACAATTCCAAAGATGCTGCCACCAAGTAATAGGCTTTTCTTCATGAATTTCATTTAAGCCAAACTGAACTCTTAGATCATCAGCCTGAGCATTTGTCAGACCATGCTCATGAGAACCTAATTTAAGGATTAACTCATCAGCAGTAGCATGAGCTGCCTTCTTTAACGAATCGGCAACCAATGGGGGGATGTCTCGACTAACACCTTCTCGACTAAGGTGTTCAAACATCATTAAGCGGCGGAAATGTCTTCCCATCCCATGATTTCTAACGAAACGATTAAAAAATTCAAAAAAGAATGGAAAGCGCATATTTGCCACCTTATTTATGCATCAATTATTTCAATGTGCTGAAATGAGTATTTCAAAAGACACCCCTAAATTATCCTTTCTTTCAGATAATTTTTCAGAAAGAAACTAAATTTCACTTTCGATCATGACGAAGATGAATTAATTAACTATAACTA
>Ga0213920_1000661_pt1 | contig 23921 bp, 27 predicted proteins | sample McNCre1117MG_FD_161054 | JGI IMG/M metagenome (GOLD analysis project Ga0213920, IMG submission 161054) | Freshwater microbial communities from McNutts Creek, Athens, Georgia, United States - 11-17 MG | ecosystem: Environmental > Aquatic > Freshwater > Creek | place: USA: Georgia | collected...
CCGCCCCAACATCGACGACGCCGGTTCCGGTGGCCTTCAAAACGGCCTTGCCCGGTTCGCGGTAGTCAACCTCAACCAGCTGACCATCGCGGACTTCAAAACTGGTGATGCTGCTGAGTGAACAGCGGCGCTGGGTTGGATTGTGTGGCAGCTTGACCCCCGCCACCGAGGAATGCATCATCCAAATTGGCAACTGGTGACTGACAATCACGACATCGCCCGAATCCACCGAGTTGGCCGCCTCCAAAACCGCGGCGGTCATTCGCTCCACTATGTTGACGTACGGTTCGCCCCAACTTGGGCGGTTCGGGTTGCGGAAGTGGATCCAGCGGTGCGGCTGAAACATCAGGCGGCTGGCGGTTAGTCGATGACCCTGGAACACGTTGGTGGGTTCCAGCAGGCGGTCATCGGCGATTGGGTCTAGGCCAAAAATCTTGGTGAATGGGCGCGCAGATTCGCGGGTGCGCTGCAGCGGAGAGCAGTAGAGCGCGGTGATTTTGCGACCCTGCGATTTGATTTCCTCGGCTGCCGCGAGTGCCATTTTGTGCCCGAGGTCGGACAGTCCAAAGTTGGGCAGGCGGCCGTAAAGCACACCTTCTGGATTGTGGACCTCGCCGTGCCTAACTAGGTGGATGCGATCGGCGGCCATGGGTCTAGTTTACCCTCCGCTAGACTGGTCAATAAGCGTCAAATTGGCTGTACGAAGCCTGAAGAATGGCTGTAAGGCGTTCTAAAAAAGACCAGCAAGAAAGCAACTTTTCATGTCGAATCGTTCCCTCATCAAGAACCTCGCCGCCGCTAACGACGGCCCGGTTGAACTAAGCGGCTGGGTCGAGACCCTCCGCGACCAGAAGCGTATCCAGTTTGTGATTCTGCGCGACGAGACCGGTTCGGTTCAGATCACCTACAAGCGCGAAGAAGTTGACGCCCTGGCGGACAAGATTTCTAGCCTGACCACCGGTTCCTTTGTAACCGTGCGCGGCAACCTGGTTCACGACGAGCGCGTAAAGCTTGGCGGCATCGAGATTCAGCTTCACGAGCTGGACATCACCACCTTGGCCGAGCCACAGTTGCCTATCGCAGAGGACACCAGCATCGACCAGCGCCTCGACTGGCGCTTCCTGGACCACCGCCGTCCGGAGATGAACCTAGTCTTCCGCGTTCAGACCACCCTTGAGCGCGCCTGGCGCGAGTACTGGTACGCCAACGACTTCATCGAACTACACACCCCGAAACTCATGGGTTCGCCTTCGGAGTCCAACGCGGAGCTGTTCGAGATGGACTACTTCGAGCTTGGCAAGGCCTACCTTGCACAGAGCCCGCAGTTCTACAAGCAGATGGCAATGATGTCGGGCCTTGGCCGCATCTTCGAGATCGGTCCAGCCTTCCGTGCCGACCCTTCGTTCACCAGCCGTCACGCCACCGAGTTCACCTCGGTGGACATTGAGGTTTCCCACATTGCCAGCCACGAAGACATCATGGCAATTCAGGAGCAACTGCTGAGCCGCGGCCTACAGGCCGTGAAGGACGCCCACGGCGAAGAAATCAAGAAGCTGTTCGACGTTGACATCGTGGTGCCAACCGTTCCGTTCCCTCGCGTCACCATCACCGACGCCTACCAGATCATCGCCGAGCGCGGTCACGTGATCGAGCGCGGTGGCGACCTTGACCCTGAGGGCGAGCGCCAGATTGCAGCCCACGTTGCCGAGGCGTTTGGCCACGAATTCGTATTCGTAACCGACTACCCGATCAGCGTGCGCCCGTTCTACCACATGCGCCACGACGACAACCCGAAGCTGACCAAGAGCTACGACCTCATCTGGCGCGGCACCGAGATCACCACCGGTGCGCAGCGCGAGCACCGCATCGACAAGCTGGTTGAGCAGGCCAAGGAAAAGGGCCTCCACCCAGAGGGCCTGAAGGAGACCTACCTGGACTTCTTTGAGTACGGTGCGCCGACTCACGGTGGTTTTGGAATGGGTCTTGCCCGCGTGCTGATGCTGCTCTTGCACCAGCCAAACATTCGCGAGGTCACCTACCTGTTCCGTGGCCCAACCCGCCTGATTCCGTAAGCGAATTTAGAAAAACCCCGACCAGGTTGGTCGGGGTTTTTCTATTTAGTAGTGGTTCTAGTTGCGTTCTCCGCGCATGCCCCAAGAAAGGTACTTCTGCAGAGTGAAGAGGCCGGCGATGAACTCTAGGCCAATCACAACCTGCTCCACGCTGAACTGGGATTCGAAGGAGCCGTTAGGGAACGGCCAGAAGTGATTCTGGGCGGTGAGAGAGATCTTTGTGAAGTCCCAGGACCGCAGAACTAGCAGTACGACCACCAGCGCAAGGACCAAACCAATGCGTTTGTAGGCCCTGCGATAAGCGCGATTACGGCGTGAGTGCTGGTATTCGTCGATCACGCTGTCATCGTCGAAGACGAATCGCACCGACAGTTTCTGGATGAGCACCATGCCCAAAATAAGAGCCGGGTAGATGTAGCCGGTAATACCCTCGGTGATCCAGGCGTAAAGGCCGAAGCCGTAGAGCATTGCCACCGAAAGGAGGGCCAGCAACCAGCGGGCCGGCGTATTTCGCAAAAAGTTGAAGGCCTGGTCATTGCGCACCCAGTGGATGACACCGCGTTCTATTTTTGTTTCGAGCTGTTTTGAGAATTCGTCGATCTTGTCGGATGTGGATGACATGGTCACTCCCCCTGTTCAATGGTGAAGACCTCGTCTACCGAAGCACCGAGTGCGGCCGAGATCTTTAGTGCCAGCACCAGACTTGGGCTGTACTCGCCTCGCTCCAGGTAACCGATGGTCTGATAATGAACGCCGACCCGGTCGGCGAGCTCTTGCCGACTCAGGTCAACTTGAGTTCGCAGCTCTTCGATGCGGTTTGCAACCCGCTCTTCTTCATGCCTTGGTTTACGACTCATGTTTGTAGCATAAATGCTATGTAGCAATAATGCAACAATTGTCGCTCAGGCTGTTCCAAGCTCAGAGCCAGCTGACCACGTTTAGACCACGGATTGGCTTGAAATGCAAGAGGTTGTTCGTGACCAGAGTCAAACCGCAATTTGCTGCGTGGCCGGCAATCTGGTTGTCAGCGAAACCTATGTTGTGCCCCTTGCGCTTGTTAGCCTCCCCGATGTCAGCAGCAGCCAGAGCATCAGCTTTTGAGAAATCAATGACTTCTACGGTGCGCAGGAACCACTCGTATGCATCTTCATGCCTCTTGCCTTTTGAGCCGATCAAACCCGCCACCAGCTCCTGGTAAACAATCACGGAGACGCACCAAAGACCTCGGTTTCGATTGGCTTTTTCCGTAACTGCAGGGATGCATTTGATGATGTCACTACATGTATCGGTGTCCAGCATGAACTGCATAGCTAAGCGACGTCCTCATCCATGTCCATGTAGGCAGCTACATCCAGTCGGCCCTCAGCCGTTAAAGGCGGATTCGCGACTGACCTACCCTTTGGCTGCGCCAAAATCCATTCGAAAAAGGCATCCATTCGATGTGCCGGAGCTTCCCGGATAATCAAAGCTCCTAAACGCTCATCCCAATGAATTTCCACGCGATCAGAGCTGAATCTGTATTCCGCAGGGATGCGGATTGCCTGGCTGCCACCATTGCGGAAAACTGTGGTTTGCATATTGCTCCTTGGCTATACATTTCGTATAGCCAATTGGAGTCTGGTCTGACCTAAAAGTCACCCTGCAAAAGTGCACAAAAAGTACATGCCTTTCAGCTGCAACTTACAGTTTCTGAGCTGCAATCTCGCTGAGTTTGGCAAGCAGCCGAGGACCGTCAACGCGCCAATAGCTGTGCATCCTGCCGTTGATCAGCAACACCGGGATTTCCTCGGAGTGCTTGGCGGCGAGTTCCGCCTCTTCCAAAATGTTGCGCTCGACCACCTTTATTTCGGTGTCCGGGTGGGCGGCTCGGAACTCGGTGAGGACGTCCTGGAGCGCAGCCGATGCGTCTTCACAGAGGTGGCAACCTGGCTTGCCAATCAGGGTTATTTCAATGCCGTTTGCCATGTTGTCAGGATACGGCAACGCGATGGCAATAAACTTTTCGCGTGCCATCCGCCACCAAAACACCTAAAATCGAGGCCGCGTTTTTCGACGTGGACAACACGATCATTCGTGGCTCTTCCTCGTTCCTGTTTGGCAAGGCGGCATTCCACAAGGGCTTTTTCAGTCGCCGAGCCGTCTGGACTTTCGCCTGGCACCAGTTCCGCTTCATCTCCATCGGTGAGACCCAGCAGATGGTCACCGACATCAAAGACAAGGCGATGGCCCTGATTGCCGGTCACAAGGCGGCGGACCTAGAGGCGCTGACCGCGGAAGTTTTTGACCTTTACCTGAAGCCAAAGCTTTGGCCGCAGACCGTAAAGTTGGCGCGCGATCACGTTGCCGCCGGTCGTGAAGTTTGGCTGGTCACCGCCACTCCCCAGCAGATTGCCGACGTTTTGGCACACCGATTGGGCCTAACCGGTGGCATCGGAACCAAAATTGAAACCAAGGATGGCGTACTGACCGGAAAGATTGCCGGGCATGCACTTCACGGAAAGCACAAGCGCAGTGCAATTCGTGCGCTCGCCAAAGAACGCAACATCAGTTTGAAGCGCAGCTATGCCTACAGCGACTCCAAAAATGACCTCCCGATGCTGACCCTGGTTGGTCACGCAATCGCGGTAAATCCGGACGCAATCTTGAAGGTTCACGCCAAGGCAGCCGGCTGGCCGATCCTGGACTTCAAGAAGCGCGAACTAAAGGCCAACAAAGACGCCGAGTACCGTGCCGCACTCAAGGTGAAAAAGGCTAAGAACAAGGCCTAGGCCTGCCGCAGTAAACCCCAAACAACAAAAGACTTAAACAAGAAACCCGCCACCGAGAACCGGTTTGGCGGGTTTTTGTGCATGAAGCAGGCTGACGGCCTACTTCTTATTGCGACGCTGGTGGCGAGTCTTACGAAGAAGCTTGCGGTGCTTCTTCTTGGACATACGCTTGCGGCGCTTCTTGATGATAGAACCCACGAAGACCTCACAAAGATTGGATGGTTAGGCCAGAACAGCCCACCGGACAGTTGTTCTATTCTAGTCCAGTTTGTTAGGTAGCCGAAATTAAGCCATCATCACGCTCGTTTCCTGCCTTCCCGCGCGGTTATTTCTGCCGGTAACCCGCGGCGTGTAGGCTCGCTAACGACACTGAAAGGATTTTTCATGCCTAATCTTCTGCGCAAAGCGCTTGCCGAGTTCATCGGTACCGGAGTATTCCTAGCCGCCATCGTTGGCGTTACCTTCCCAGCCCAGGTTTCCCCGCTGGCAGGCCTGGTTCTGGCCGTAGCTCTTGGCCTCATGGTGCTGCTCACCAGCGACACCTCGGGCGGTCACCTCAACCCAGCAGTAACCCTGTTCTTTGCGGTGAAGCGTGCCATCAGCTGGGGCGACGCCCTGGTTTATATGGTGGCCCAGATCGCCGGTGCGATTCTCGGTGCCTGGATTGGTGGCGAACTTCACGGCCGCAACCTCTGGACCGTCAACAACATTTCGATCCAGAGCGGCCAGGTGCTGTCTGAGATCGTGGCAACCGCAGGTCTGGTTTGGCTGATCGGCTACCTTGCTGCGCGCGAGCGCGGCAACATCATCCCGCTGGTGGTTGCCGCCTGGGTATTCAGCGCCGGTTACTTCACCGGTTCGGGTGCTGCAGCTAACCCAGCCGTTACTATCGGCCGCATGTTCACCGCAAATAGCGTTGCGGCAATCGGTGTGGAGCAGGGACTGTACTTCATCCTGGCTCAGGTTGCCGGTGTGCTGATTGCTGTTCTCGGCCTTATGTTTGTCACCCCGCTTGGCGGCAAGGCCAAGAAGAAGGCAAAGAAGTAAATCTAACGATTCGCTTAACCCCGCCATTTCTAGAAGATGGCGGGGTTTTCTTTTAGAAAATTGGCGTACAGTTTTCTAACCATGAAAAATTCCGTGTTACCCGCGCCAAAGCAGAAGCGCGCCCGCGAAACAGTAGAGCGCTTGATATGCGCCACCGATTTGGCGATGCGCGAGGGCGGTGAGGCCGCCGTTCGAATCCAGGACATTTCGGCTAGCACAGGAATCTCGGTGGGTTCGATTTATCACCACTTTGCCGACCGCGACGGTCTGATTCGCGCCACCCACGCCCACAACTACGCGCGGGTTGTGGCCGAAGACATGCCGCTGGTCAAGAATTTCATCTCCGAGCTAACGGGATTTGAAGACCTACTTGGACAGTACGAGACCATGGTCACTTTCTTGAACCAACATTTTGAGACTCAGAGCGCACTCGATCGTGCCGCTATTGTCGGCACCAGCGCTGGCAGACCTTTGATGCGTGCCGAACTTGCCCGAGTTCAGCACGACCTAAACGAGAGCGCGGCCGAAGTCATGGAGCTGGCACGTGAACGTGGAATGTTGAAGGATCACCTCAACCCGCGAGCTGCGGCGATGATTGCGCTTGGTCTGCTTTTGGGGCGAGCGGTTGCCGAATTGGACACCGAACCGGTATCCGACACCGACTGGACCCGAGCCGCACTAAGTGCGGTGGGTGGACTCTTTAAAACTCCGAGTCACTCTCAGGTTCAGTAGCCGAATCAGTTGCGCTTGGATCGGTGCTTGCCGCGCCCGCGTACGCTGCTTTGCGAGTTCCAAAAACCGAATCCTTGGCCTCAGCCAGTTTGTCGGCAGCACGCTCCTTGGCTTCGGCGATTTTTTCGCCAGCCAGAATCTTGCCATCCGCAATCGCCGCATCTAGGGCAATACGGAGGTCTGCCGCCTGAACACCGAGGCGGGCGCTTAGCTCACCAAGCTCTTGACGCAACTGGGCCTCGGCCTCGATTGCCGTGTCTGTCGCAGACAACTTGGCATCTGCAAGTTTGCGACCAAGGTCCTTGCCCAGTCGACCCACCGAGAGGTCGTTCTCGGTCACAGTCTGCTGAACTTTGGCACCAACCCAGCTACTGCCCTGGTTGATCCAGGTGGCAAGCACAGCGGCGGCCTCGGCCAGGGTCTTCTCGACCTCATTGCCAGAGCCGGCCGAGGTTGGACGTGAAGCAGACGCAGCCGCACCGGTGCCGCTGATGCCCGGGGCAATGTCGTTCAAAAATGCGCTAACCTCGGCGAGCGGGCCGCGGTCGATGCTGTAGACGCGAGCCTGACCAGCCGCGGCAACCGAGACCAGGCCAGCGTCACGCAGCGTCTTGAGGTGCTTGCTGACGGTTGGCTGACCGTCGCCAGTCAACGCCACTAACTCGCTAACAGTGCGGGATTCCGCGGCAAGCGCCAGCAGCAGTGCGCGGCGAGTTGGATCGGCTAGGACGGTGAAAATGTCGCTCATGGCTACAGCGTAACCCATCGGGGTTACATCTAAACAGGGTGAATTTGAACCGCGATCAAAGCCGATGTTCGATCAAAGAGCCGCAGCTATTTGCCGGCAGCAAGCTCCTTGGAACGCGCCAGCGCAGCCTTGGTTGCGCGCGCAAAAAGTTCTTCCAGGTGCCCGGTCTCCAACTGGGCGATGGCGCGCTCGGTGGTGCCATTTGGGCTGGTGACTTGACGGCGAAGTTCGGCGGGTGGCTTACCACTTGCCGCTAGCAGCTCACTTGCGCCAAGGAAGGTTTCCTGTACAAGCAGCTGAGCGGTGGCCTCATCGAATCCCATCTCGACGGCCGCCTGAGTCAGCTTTTCAATTAGGAAGAAGACGTATGCCGGACCAGAGCCGCTTACAGTGCCGAGTTCGTCAATCTGGGCCTCCGGCAGAACCACCACGCGACCAACGGTCTCAAACATGCTGACCGCGCGGGTCAGCTGCTCGGCGGATGCGCGGCTACCGGCTGCGACACCGGTGACGGCTCGGCCCACAATCGCCGGAGTATTTGGCATGCTGCGGATCACGCTGACAGAAGCTGGAACGCATTCCTCCATGGTCGCGGTAGTTACTCCCGCCGCGACCGAAATAACCAGGGCGCCATCGGCCAGGTTGTGACTAACCGCACGCAGGACTTCTGGAACATAGAGGGGCTTGACCGCCACCAAAACCACATCGGCACCGATAACCGCATTGGCGTTGGCCTCTGGGTTTACCTCGGTGGGGTAGGCGGTGACACCATAGAGTTGCACCAGTTTGTCGGCACTGGTAACGCTCTTGGTGCTAACGGCCACATTTGCGGCGTCGAAGCCAGCCTTCAAAAGGCCACTGAGGATGGCGGTACCCATCGAACCGGAACCAAGGATTGCAATCTTTTTAATGTCCACCAAGCCAGTTTAGAGGCGCGGTTGGCCACGGTTTCACCCCGTAAATGTTGGTGGCTCAAGCTAGGTTTGATGCATGGCAACAAAGACCAAAAACCCATACGTCTGCACCGACTGCGGCTGGAGCACCATCAAGTGGGTTGGCCGCTGCGGCGAGTGCCAGGCCTGGGGCACGGTGCAGGAGCAAGGCGCACAGACCGGTCTGGTCAAGAAGGCCAAGCCGGCCATAATCCTGGAGTCGGCCCAGGCAAAACCGATTACCCAGGTTTCCGCCGGGGCCGTTGCCGCTACACCAACTGGCGTTGGCGAGTTTGATCGCGTTCTTGGCGGTGGCCTAGTAGCGGGTGCAGTCATTCTGCTTTCCGGCGAACCAGGTGTTGGTAAAAGCACCCTTCTGCTTGAGGTGGCGGCCCGGGCGGCCCGCTCCGGCACTCGCGTCCTGTACGTGAGCGGCGAGGAATCGGTCGGGCAAATACGCTTGCGTGCCGAACGAACCGGCGCCTTGGCTGACAATCTTTTACTCGCCACCGAGAACGACCTCGGCTCGGTCCTGGGCCAGATTCAGGCAGTTCAACCGGGTTTGATTCTGGTGGACTCAGTCCAAACCATTGCTTCGGCCGAAATTGACGGTGCCGCCGGAATGCCAAGCCAGATCCGCGAGGTAGCCGCCAGCCTCATATCGGTGGCAAAGGAACAGGGCATTCCAACAATCCTGGTTGGCCACGTCACCAAGGACGGGTCTATCGCGGGTCCGCGCGTGCTGGAGCATCTGGTGGATGTGGTCTGCCACTTTGAGGGTGATCGACAGACCTCGCTGCGGTTTGTTCGCAGCCTCAAAAACCGTTTTGGCCCCACCGACGAAGTGGGCTGTTTCGAAATGACCGGCGAGGGAATTGCCGAAGTTACCGACCCTTCAGGGTTGTTTCTAAGCCGAGGAAACCTGCCGATCTCCGGAACCTGCGTGACCGTGGCAATGGAGGGCAAGCGTCCCCTGATTGCGGAGATTCAGGCGCTGGTGGTCAAGACCGGTGCTCCCCAGCCAAGACGTGTGACCAACGGCCTGGATTCCAGCCGCGTCAACATGCTGCTTGCCGTTTTGGAACGCCGGGCCGGGCTTCGCCTGGGCGAACACGATGTTTATGTTTCCACCGTCGGTGGCGTAAAAATCACCGAGCCTGCTGCAGACCTAGCGATTGCCTTGGCAGTCGCATCGGCGATTCAAGACAAGCCGATCGCCCACAACCTGGTGGCCTATGGAGAGATTTCGCTGGCTGGCGAGATTAGGGCCGTAACCAACAGCAAACAGCGAGCCAGTGAGGCGAGTCGGCTCGGCTTCCTTCGCTCCGTCGACTCCGAAGTCGGGGACCTGAAGGCGGCGTTGGCCCTCGGGCTCAACTGGTAGCGGCGTTAATTAAGGATGAACTGGACGTCGTTACTGCTGACGCCGTTGACTGCCACCCGTAGGTGGTAGGACGCACCGCCGCCGGTTGCAGCCGATTGACCGGAGGCTTTGTCGCAGCCGGTGCTGCTGGAGTGCACACGATCCCAAGTCAAAACTGGCGAAGTAGTGGCATTACCCGGCTGCAGCAACATGCGGTAGTTACTGACCGCGCTCTTGCACTGGGTGTTAGTCCAGATGGTCTCCGAGCCACTTGTCACCTTGTAGTTCTGAGCCGAAGTGCCCACGTTGAAGTAGCAAGGCTTCTGACTGGTGTTGGTGATCACAAACCAGAACTTCGGGCTGGTGCCGGCGGCAAAAGTGCTCTGCGGCTTAGAACCATCACCAACAACCGCCATCAGGCTGATTCCCTTTGGCATGCAGGTTGTGTAAGTAGCGGTTCCGGTCTTGGTTGCAGACCCCGTGTTGTTAGCCCCCGCGGATGCAGTTGCTGCCGGCTTAGCACCACCAAACAAACCGCCGACCCAATTGGCCACAGCGCTAATGCCCGCAATAATCGCCCAGATCAGACCAGCGGCGATTGCCAAGACGATGAGACGGCGAATCAGGAACGTGCGCTTCGAAGGTTGCTGTGGTGCTGCCATGCTTCAAATCTAGTAAGCGGTGCAGGCAAAGCGCCGGAACTAAAGCACGCAGAGCATGCGTGTGTTGCCAAGCGTGTTCTGTTTAACCCTTGCGAGGTCAAGGAACTCCGCCACACCCTCATCGGTGGAGCGCACCATCTGCTGATAGGTGGCCTCATCCACCGGCACATCACTGATTGCAGTGAAGCCGTGCTTGGCAAAGAAATCCACCTCGAAGGTTAGGCAAAACACTCGAGTGATTCCCAGATCTTTGGCGCGCTGCAGCAGGGCGGAAACCAGCGCGTGGCCAACTCCTTGGCCGCGGGCGGCCTCGGCAACAACAAGCGAACGAACCTCCGCGAGGTCCTCCCACATGACGTGCAGACCGCCGGCTCCGAGGATGTTGCCGGACTCGTCCTCGGCTACCAGGAACTCGGGAACCTTTTCGTAAAGGCCAACTAAGTCGTGGTGCAGCAGCTTTTTGACACCCGAGGCATCGTCTTCGAGCGGCTGACGCATGGCCTGAATCGCGCGCACGTCATTGGTGTGCGCGGGGCGAATGCGGTACTGCGAGGTCATACAGCAATGCTAACGGAGTGAGCATTGCAGGCCGGGCGAAGCAGGCCCAAAAGGCTAGGCGCTAACGGAGCCGGCCGGGCGAAGCAGGCTAGCGGGTAGCAGGCCGGGCGAAGCAGGCCCAATATGAACTGATGGAGGCCACCCGACCGGGTGACCTCCACTAGCTAAAGCAAACGGCCGGGCGAAGCAGGCCAGATAAATCAAGCGCCTACGGATTCGTGAACGCGCGGCTTTGCGGTGAACACAAATTCGCCGTCGATGTAGTCCACGTTAACGTGAGTGGCCGAAGCCAGCTCGCCGTGCAGGATCTTCTCGGAGAGCTTGTCCTCCACCTCGCGCTGGACAGCGCGACGCAGCGGGCGGGCACCGAGGGCCGGGTCGAAGCCGATCTCGATCAGCTTCTCCTTTGCAGCATCGGTGAGCTCGATGGTCATGTCGCGGTCCTCCAGGCGGTCGGCCAGGCGCTTGATGAACAGGTCCACAATCTGGCGCAGTTCTTCCTTGTTCAGCTGTGGGAACACGATGGTGTCGTCCACACGGTTCAGGAATTCTGGCTTGAAGTGGCGCTTCAGCTCTTCGTTGACCTTGCCGCGCATCAGCTCGTAGTCGTTCTGGCTGTTGCCCTCCAGTGCGAATCCGAGGGCACCGCGAGCGATGTCGCGCGTACCCAGGTTGGTGGTCATGATGATCACTGTGTTCTTGAAGTCAACGACGCGACCCTGACCATCGGTGAGGCGACCCTCTTCAAGGATCTGAAGCAGCGAGTTGAAGATGTCCGGGTGGGCCTTCTCGATCTCGTCGAACAGCACAACACTGAACGGCTTGCGGCGAACCTTCTCGGTCAGCTGGCCACCCTCTTCGAAGCCCACGAAGCCCGGAGGGGCACCGAACAGGCGGCTAACGGTGTGCTTTTCGCTGTACTCGCTCATGTCGAGGCTGATCAGCGCACCCTCGTCATCGAACAGGAACTCGGCGAGCGCCTTTGCCAGCTCGGTCTTACCGACACCGGTAGGACCGGCGAAGATGAACGAACCGGATGGACGCTTTGGATCCTTCAGGCCGGCACGCTGGCGACGGATGGTCTTGGAAAGCGCGGCGATGGCGTCTTCCTGACCGATAACGCGGCGGTGCAGTTCCTGCTCCATGAAGATCAGTCGCGAGGACTCTTCCTCGGTGAGCTTGAAGACCGGAATACCGGTTGCCATTGCCAGCACCTCGGCGATCAGGCCCTCGTCCACGATGCCCTGCTCACGGGAATTGCCCTTGCGTAGCTCCTTCTCCAACTGAGCGCGCTGACCGTTGAGTGTCTTTTCTTCGTCGCGCTTGGTTGCGGCAAGCTCGTAGTCCTGGTTTTCGATGGCCTTTTCTTTGTCCACGCGGACTGCCACGATCTTCTCTTCGATCTCGCGCAGCTCTGGTGGGGACGAAAGGATCGACAGGCGCAGACGCGCACCGGCTTCATCGATAAGGTCGATTGCCTTGTCCGGCAGGTGACGGTCCTGGATGTAGCGGTCCGCCAGGTTCACGGCGGCAACCAGGGCGCCATCGGTGATGGACACCTTGTGGTGCGCCTCGTAGCGGTCGCGCAGACCCTTCAGGATGTTGATGGCGTGCGGGATGCTTGGCTCGTTTACCTGCACAGACTGGAAGCGACGCTCAAGCGCTGCATCCTTCTCAAAGTACTTGCGGAACTCATCCAGGGTGGTGGCACCGATGGTCTGGAGCTCGCCGCGGGCCAGCAGTGGCTTCAGGATGCTGGCGGCATCGATGGCACCCTCGGCGGCACCGGCACCAACCAGCGAGTGAATCTCATCGATGAAGGTGATGATGTCTCCGCGGGTGCGGATCTCCTTGGTCACCTTCTTGAGGCGCTCCTCGAAGTCACCGCGGTAGCGGCTACCGGCGATAAGCGCACCGAGGTCCAGAGTGTAAAGCTGCTTACCCTTCAGAGTCTCCGGCACATTGCCGGCAACGATGGCCTGAGCCAGACCCTCGACCACCGCGGTCTTACCAACACCAGGCTCACCAATAAGAACCGGGTTGTTCTTGCTGCGGCGGGAGAGGATCTGCATGACGCGTTCAATCTCGCGCTCGCGACCGATGACCGGGTCGAGCTTGCCCTCGGCAGCGGCCTGGGTCAGGTTGCGACCAAACTGGTCCAGAATCTGGGAACCCTTTTGCTGAGGCTGCTCGGCGGCACCGACGCCCACGGTCTCCTTGCCCTGGAAGCCCGAGAGCAGCTGGATTACCTGCTGACGCACACGGTTAGTGTCCGCACCGAGCTTGGTCAGAACCTGGGCGGCAACGCCCTCACCCTCGCGGATTAGGCCAAGCAGCAGGTGCTCGGTGCCAATGTAGCTGTGACCCAACTGCAGGGCTTCGCGCAGCGAAAGCTCCAGCACCTTCTTGGCGCGCGGGGTGAATGGGATGTGACCGGTTGGCGCCTGCTGGCCCTGACCGATGATCTCTTGAACCTGTTCGCGCACCGACTCCAACGAAATTCCGAGCGACTCCAGCGCCTTTGCTGCTACACCCTCACCCTCGTGAATCAGGCCGAGCAGGATGTGCTCTGTGCCGATGTAGTTGTGGTTCAGCAGCTTGGCTTCTTCTTGAGCCAAGACCACAACGCGACGGGCTTTGTCGGTGAACTTTTCAAACACGATTACTCCTTCGATTTCACCGCAGAACCGAGCTGGCTAGCCCAATATCGGCAGGTTATCTAATGGAATGGTAGAGCGGGTTTGTCCCAGAAAATAGGCTTGTTCGCTTTGGGGAGAACCATCTAGAAGCGATACACGTCGCGCCGATGACCAATCTGAACCACGAGCACCAGTAGAACCGAATCTGCGATCGAATAGACGATTCTGCAGTCGCCAACTCGAACCCGCCAAAGTCGATCATGCCCCGAGAGTTTTCTTGCTTTGGGAGGGCGAGGATTCGAGGCAAGCAGTTTCGTTGCTGCCAAAATCCGGCGCTGAGCCTGCGGCTCGATTCGTCCAAGTTGTTTCAGCGCTTGCGGTTCAAAGTCAACTTGATACTCAGAGTGAGTCAAGATCAATGCCCAGCTCGGCAGCTACTTCACTCAGTGAGTATGTTTTTCCGCCAGCTTCAACACGCTCTAAGGCCTTCGTTGCCAATTCCAAATCTCGCGAGTCTTCGAGAACCTGCAGTGCCAGGCGCGCCAACTCAGCGTTCATCATCACTACTGCCGGACGGCCGTGGTCGGTTACGACTACCGGTTCAAGTTTGGCTTGCTCAAGTGTTTCGGCCCAGTTCTGGCGGGCATACGTAGAGGCAATTGAGTTCATGTACAAAATGTACATTATTTACGTTAGGCGCTCAATATCGCCGCGAGCTATTTGGTTTGTCCAGAGTCCGCAGATTCGCCCGGTGCCTTTTTAGCCGGCAGGCCGGCCTTCAGGCGCTCCTCGGCCTCGATCTGGTTCCAGACCTTGCGCTCTTTGGAGTCTGCGCGCAGGATGCTGCGCATCACCACGTAAAACACACCACCAACCAGCAGCGGCGGAATGAACCCGAGCAGGGTGGCGATCAGGTCCTTCTGAAACTGTGCGTTCACTGGTTTTCCTGACTATATGTTTACCTGAGTTGTGTTTCATGCGGTTTGTCGGAGACGAACCAGAAAATGAGATGCGGTTTGTCGGAGACGAACCAGAAAATGAGATGCGGTTTGTCGGAGACGAACCAGAATTACTTGACCAGCGGGAACATGATGGTCTCGCGGATGCCGAGGCCGGTCAGGCTCATCAGCAGGCGGTCGATTCCCATGCCCATTCCACCCGATGGTGGCATGCCGAATTCCAGAGCCTTCAGGAAGTCCTCGTCCAGCTTCATTGCCTCAGGGTCGCCGGCGGCGGCCAGCAGCATCTGCTCAACGAAGCGCTCACGCTGAATCACTGGGTCGACCAGCTCGGAGTAACCGGTGGCCTGCTCGTAGCCGCGAATGTAGAGGTCCCACTTTTCAACCACGCCAGGCTTGCTGCGGTGGTTTCGGGTTAGCGGGCTGGTGTCCACCGGGAAGTCCATGACGAAGGTCGGGTTGACCAGGTCGCCCTTTACGAAGTGCTCCCACAGTTCTTCCACATACTTGCCGTGTAGCGGGTGGTCGATCTCGATGCCTTCGGCATCAGCGATCTTCTTCAGCGTCTCAATTGGGGTGGTCGGAGTGATCTCCTGGCCGCAGGCCTCGGAGAGGCTCTCAAACATGCTGATGCGTGGCCACTGACCACCGAGGTCGTTGATCGTGCCGTCCTCCAGAACCACCTGGTGGGTGCCGAAGACATCCATCGCTGCGTTCTGAATCAGGGCCTGGGTGAGGTCGGCGATCGAGTTGTAGTCGCCGTAGGCCTGGTAGCTCTCCAACATCGCAAACTCCGGCGAGTGGGTGCGGTCGGCACCCTCGTTGCGGAAGTTGCGGTTAATCTCAAAGACTCGGTCGATGCCACCCACGACGGCACGCTTCAGGAAGAGCTCCGGTGCGATGCGCAGGAAGAGCTCGGTGTCGAAGGCGTTGGAGTGAGTCTTGAATGGACGAGCCGAGGCACCACCGTGGATGGTCTGCAGCATCGGGGTTTCCACCTCGATGAAGTCCTGCTCGGCGAAAGTCTTGCGCAGGCTCTGCATCACCTTGGCGCGAATCTGAACAACTTCGCGCGCGCGGTCGCGAACGATCAGGTCCAGGTAACGGTGACGGACGCGGAACTCCTCGCCCAGTTCGTTGTGCAGGTTTGGCATCGGGCGAATGGTCTTTGCGGCCATCTTCCACTCGGTGACCATCACCGAGAGTTCGCCGCGCTTGGAGGTGATTACCTCACCGATAACGAAGACGTGGTCGCCCAGGTCAACGAGTTCCTTGTAGAGTTCCAGCTGCTCCTCGCCAACCTTGTCCAGTGAGAGCATGGCCTGTAGGCGCTCTCCCGAGCCGGCCTGGAGCGATGCGAAGCAGAGCTTGCCGGTGTTGCGCTGGAACATGACACGGCCTGCGAGGGCGACGATGTCGCCGGTGGCGTGGTCGATTGGTAGCTCTGGGTATGCGGCACGCACACCATCGATGGTGTGCGTGATTGGCAGCGAGACCGGGTAGGCGTCGTTCAGCTGATTTAGCTTGTCGCGCTTGGCGAGGCGAATGGCGATCTGCTCCGGAAGGTCCTGACCTTCGTCTTCAATCAAGTTCTGCTCGTCGCTCATGGCGGCTCCTGCTGCTTGGGTTTTCGGTCTCTGGGCTTCCAGAATCCGATTCGGCCTGAGGCCTAGGTTTAAATATCAAAAATGTGGTTGTCGATTAGGCGGACTTCGCCCACCTGCGCGGCCACAATCAGAAGCGCGCTTCCGGTGTATCCGTTGCCCACCCGCGCAAAGGTGCTCGGGTCAACTAGGGCTAGGTAATCAAGTTTAGTCTCGGGCTCTCCGCTAATCATTTCCTCGCCGATGGCAAGCGCCGCGTGAATGTCCATGCCCTCGTGAATCAGTTGACTCACCGAGGCCAGCGTGATGGCCAAGATCTCCGCAATGTCCAACTGCTCGGAGTTGAGGAAGCGATTGCGGCTGCTCATTGCCAGACCGCTTCGTTCGCGAACTATTTCGGCGGCCACGATCCGTAGACCCGGATATTCCGCAGCTGCCATTTGCCCAACTAGGAACAGCTGCTGGGCGTCTTTCTGTCCAAATACGGCAACATCGGGACGGACCAGGTCAAACAGGCGGGCCACAACGGTGAGCATGCCATCAAAATGGCCTGGACGAGCCGCACCCTCAAAGGTCTCACCGACCGGTCCGGCATGCTTGGCCGCCACCTCGATGCCCGCCGGGTAGACCTCTGCTACCGCAGGAGCAAATACGATCTCGGCTAGGTCGCCTAGCTTCTCGCAATCCGCTTCCAGGGTGCGCGGGTAGCGGTCAAAGTCTTCCCCCGCTCCAAACTGTTTTGGGTTCACAAAGATGCTCACAACCACTAGGTCGGCATAGGTTCGTGCCAGTCCGACAAGTGACACGTGGCCATCGTGAAGTGCGCCCATGGTTGGGACGAATCCGATTTTGTGGCCGGCGGCACGCGCGTCAGCCAGTGCGGCGTCCAGTTCGGCTGCGGTGTGTACCAGTAGCAAGTTAGTTCCTCAGCTCTTCCGGCTCTATGGGTTGGTAGCCCTCGGCAAGGGCTCGGTCCACCGCGCTGTGCAGCAGGGTGGACAGCAGCTCGCGAGACTCCACTACCTGAATCTGGCCCAGAAGCCCAATGGCCTGGTTTACCACCAGCGCGCTGTAGGTGGTTGCCACCGAGATCGCCTCGGCGTAGGTGGCGCGGTCTGCCTCGGCGATAATCACCGGTTCGGCTCCCATCTCGATCACCAGAGCCTGCGCGATTGGCAGGACAACCGCGGAGGCAGTGACAGCAAAGTGGCTCTCGCGTATTCGCGCCAGATCCAGGCTGGTGCCCGAGAAACTCATGGCCGGATGAACCGCCAGCGTGAGGGCACCGACCGCCGCCGCCGGTTCCAAAACCGATACCCCTTGTTCGGCTGCGGTGTGCAAAATCAGCTGACCTGGGCGAACCAGCCCTAGGTGCGCCCAGCCCGAAATCGAAGCCGCAAGTTGATCCGCGGGAATAGCAACCACAACCAAATTTGCTGTCGAGAAAATACCTGGAATGTCCGTGACCGGAACCCCGGGCAGTGCCGCATCAACGCGCTCTCGGGCTTCCTCGGTGACCGCGGTTATGCCGGCAAGCAGGTGACCTGCTCCGGCCAAGGCCTGGGCAAAAGCGATGCCAACCGGACCCGAACCGATTACGCCGAACGTGAGCCTGGAAGAACTGTGTGCCGAATTCATAATTGCTGCGCAACCTTGCGTCCGCGGGCTAGGCCGCTGCCTCGGAGGACTGGTTGCCGGCGTCGACGCCGCCATCGGGGATACGACAGATTCGCTCGACAATGAGGCCAACCACCATAGCCAATAGACCGCCGGCCACCCCTGCGATGTTCAGCCAAACACCGTTTGCAACCACCGGCGTCGATAGCTGCAACAGCACCAAACCAATGTGGAATCCGGCGATGGCGGCCGACGCAACCGAAGTCGATTTCGCCAGTAGCAGGACGCGAACGGCATAGAACGGGTCTAGTCGTTTTGGCCGCTCCGGGCGGGCGGTAACCGACGAAGCCGAAGCTGCTTTGGTGTAGTCCAGTGATTGCTTGCGATAGCGATAGACCGGGTAGGCAAGGAAGGCGAGCACGATAGCAATCGCCGGCATTGGCACCAGGCTGTTGATATGCGCGGTCGGTAATGCATGCCCGTGGCTCACCTGGTACAGACCATAGATGCCACCAACTACTCCGGCGGCAAGTGCCGAAAGAACCAGCGTCAGCGGTTTAGTTTGCTTCACAAAAACCACACCCTGTTTTCACTACTTGTTCCCGCCTCGCCGGCCATATCCGCGGCGAGTTCGGCAACCAAACCATGGCCTGGCAATACTGCGTCCGGGTCAACCTGCGCCCATGGAACCAGCACAAATGCCCGCTGATATGCGCGCGGGTGAGGCAGGGTTAGTTCCTTGCCACTTTTGATCTGGGCTCCATAGGTGATGATGTCTAGGTCTAGCGTGCGCGAACCCCACTTTTCGATACGCACCCGGCCGTGCTCGGATTCCACCGATTGCAAAGCCTTAAGCAGTTCCTTTGGCTTGAGCGTGGTGTCCACTAGGGCCACCGCGTTCAGGTACTTTGGCTTGGACTGATCGATTCCGGTTGGGGTCACGGCAAAAGATTCAACGATTTTCGAAAGCTTGACTAGCTTGATGCCTTCAACCGCACCGAGTTCGGCGGCCGCAGATGTGATATGTTCGCCGCGGTCTCCCAGATTGCTACCGAGCGCGATTACCGCCCTGGTTTGAGGAATAGACGCCGTTTTAGGCATCGGCGCGGCCTAGGTGAAGCGACACCGAAACATCGGTGAATGGGTGGTCAATCGGTGCCTGAGGCTTGTGGACGGTCACGTCTACGGATTCAATTTGTGGGTCGTAGTTCAGAACCAAATTTGCAAGGCGAGCGGTCAGTGTCTCCAGCAGGTTTACCGGGTTTTGCTTGACATTCGCCACGATAGCGTCGGCTAGTTCGCCGTAGTGAACAGTGTTGGTCACGTCGTCAGTCTCGGCGGCCTTGGTTGCATCCAGCCAGAGATTTACGTCAACAAAAAAGTCCTGGCCATACTGGCGCTCGAACTCGGCTACTCCGTGGTAGCCATAGGCTTTTAGGCCTTTTAGTTCGATTCGGTAAAGCGTCATGTATTAACTCTGCTTGGCTTTCTGGGTGGTTGCAAACTTGCTGCGATTAAAGCGCTACTAAAACTCGCCCCGTGGCCGGCCGGAAAGCCTCGCGGCAACCGCGAGGGCTGCGGCATTGACCGCCACGTTGTGGACTCGGAAACCCCAGACACCATGGTTTGCCAACAACGCGGTCAGTGCGGCGGTTGCAGCATCTCGCGCTTCTAGGTCTGCAGCCGCAGGGTCTTCGCCGTTTGGGGAAACCGCGGTGATTGCGGCGGCTAGGAATCGCTTACGGCTGGCACCAATCAGCACCGGCAAACCAAGGTCAAACAAGTAATTGAGCCCAGACAAAACCTGCCAGTTTTGCTCGGCATCTTTGGCAAAGCCCAAACCCGGATCCAGGATGATTCGCTCCCGCGGCAGCCCTTCGCCGGCCCCAATCACTAGGCGATCGGCAAGTTCGGCGGCAACGTCCTTAGCCGGGTTTGAATACTGATTAAGCCGATCCATTTCCGCACTGTGGCCGCGCCAATGTCCCAGAATGTAGGTTGCCTCGGTGGGTGCTATTGCAGCCAACATTTGGGGATCGGCCAGGCCGCCCGACACATCGTTGACGTAGTGTGCTCCGGCAGCCACCGCGGCCAGCGCGGTCTGGTGGTTCATCGTGTCCACCGAAATCTGCGGCGCGGAATATCCCGAACCAAGTCGGGCCCAATCCAGGCTTTTCAATGCCTCAATCACTGGCACAACCCGTAGGATCTCGGTTTCGACCGGAACGCGCTCCGCACCTGGGCGAGTAGATTCGCCGCCGATGTCAATCACGGTTGCGCCGGCAGCAACCATCGATTTGACCTGCTGCAGAGCGGTTTCGACCGAGGTGTATTTGCCGCCGTCACTGAATGAGTCTGGTGTGACGTTTAGCACACCCATCAGGATTGGTGATGAAGAAGGCAGCACGGTGGTTGCTTACTTACTTATGAGGCCCATGACCTCGGCGCGGGCTACCGGCTCGGCATACACGCCCCGGGTTGCCATGGTCACTGTCTGAACTTCTGGCTGGCGGGCTCCGCGAGAAACCACGCACTGGTGACGAGCTTCAATGACCACTACCACGCCGCGAGTTCCGAGTCCGGCCTCGAGCGCATCGGCAATCTGGGCAGTCAGGTTTTCCTGCAGCTGCGGACGAAGCGCGAGAACCTCTACCAACTTGGGTAGACGGCCCAAACCAATCACACGGTCACTAGGCAGATAAGCGATATGTGCCACACCCGTGAACGGCAGCAGGTGGTGCTCACAGATAGAGATGAGCTCGATGTCTTTGAGAATCACAACATCGTTGTGTTGTGCCTCGAAGGTATCTGCTAAAACCGCTAGCGGATCCTGACCGATACCAGCGAAGAATCCGGCATATGCCTCGGCCACCTTGGCAGGGGTGGCCTGTAGCTCCGCGCGCGATGGGTCTTCACCGATGGCCGAGATTAACTCGGTGACGGCGGCCCGGATGCGCGCGGAGTCAACCATGAAACTACTCTGCCTTAGCGCCTGAGTTCTCGGCGCTCGGGTTCTCGGTCTTCTTGGCGCGTGGCTTGCGAACGGCCTTTGGCTTTACAGCAGCAGCATCGGCATCAACGGTGGAAGCCTTGGCTGGCACCGCGATTGGAGGCAGGGTGGAGACCGGACGCTTCGCCGAAGACAGCCAAGTCTTACGCGCTGGAATCTTCTTGACTGCCTCGAAAATCTTGGCAACTTCCTCGGCCTGCAGGGTCTCCTTGATCATCAGCTCGCGAGCCAGTTCATCAAGAACCGCACGGTTGGTGGTCAGGGCCTTGTATGCCTCGTTGTGCGCGTTCTCCAGCAGTTCGCGGATCTCGACGTCAATCACCTGGGCGGTGGACTCCGAGTAATCACGCTGCTGCGCCATGTCTCGACCGATGAACACCTCGCCGCCGTTGCCGTACGAGACGGTGCCGACTGCGTTGCTGAATCCGTACTGGGTCACCATGCTGCGAGCAATATTGGTGGCCTTCTCGAAGTCGTTCGAAGCACCAGTGGTTGGGTCGTGGAACACGATCTCCTCGGCAACACGACCACCTAGAGCCCAAGCCATCTGGTCGAGCAACTGATTGCGTGAGACCGAGTAACGGTCTTCGGTTGGGACCACCATGGTGTAACCCAAGGCGCGGCCGCGAGGCAAGATTGTGATCTTGGTGACAGGGTCGCTGTGGTGCAGCGCGGCGGCAACGAGTGCGTGACCGGCCTCGTGGTAAGCGGTGTTGAGACGCTCCTGGTCCTGCATCAGGCGGCTCTTCTTCTGTGGTCCACCGATGACGCGGTCGATTGCCTCGTCCATGGTGGGAGCATCGATCATCTTGTGGTTGGCACGCGCGGTAAGCAGAGCGGCCTCATTCAAGACATTGGCTAGGTCTGCACCGGTGAAACCAGGGGTGCGGCGAGCGACCATCGCCAGGTCAACATCGGCACCGATTGGCTTGCCCTTGGCGTGAACCTTCAGAATCTGCTCACGACCAATCAGGTCTGGCGCGGTAACACCGATCTGACGGTCGAAGCGGCCCGGGCGCAGCAGCGCAGGGTCCAGGATGTCTGGGCGGTTGGTTGCCGCAATCAGGATCACATTGGTCTTTGAGTCGAAGCCGTCCATCTCAACCAGCAGCTGGTTAAGGGTCTGCTCGCGTTCGTCGTTACCGCCACCGATTCCGGCACCGCGGTGACGACCGACAGCGTCGATCTCGTCGACGAAGATGATTGCCGGAGCGCTCTGCTTGGCCTGGTCGAATAGGTCGCGGACACGGGACGCACCCACACCAACGAACATCTCAACGAAGTCAGAACCCGAGATGGTGAAGAACGGAACTCCGGCTTCACCAGCTACAGCCTTGGCAACCAGAGTCTTACCGGTTCCCGGAGGACCGTAGAGCAGCACGCCGCGCGGAATCTTGGCGCCAACCGCCTGGAACTTCTGTGGTTCCTTGAGGAATTCCTTGATCTCCTGAAGTTCCTCGATGGCCTCGTCGGCACCGGCAACATCGGCGAAGGTCACCTTCGGCATGTCCTTGTTGACCAGCTTGGCGCGGCTCTTACCGAAGTTCATGACTCGGCTGTTGCCGCCCTGCATCGAACCCATCAGGAACCAGAAAATGACACCGATGATTACGAACGGAATGAGGCTGCCCAGCAGAGATACATACCAAGGGGTGTTTGGCACGCTGTCGGTGTATCCGTGGGAAATCTTGGAGTTAGCAATGGTGTCTACAACCTGTTTGCCACGTGGTGCAACGTAGTAGAACTGAACCAGTTTGCCCAGCTTCTTGTCTGCCTTGCCCAGGGTGACATCGACGCGCTGTTCGCCGTCATAGACGGTGACGTTTGCGGCCTTACCATCTTGAATCAGGCTGAGACCGGTTGAGGTGCTGACCTGGCGGTAACCGCCACCTGCCAGCATCTGAGTGCCAACCACGAGGACCAACAGGGCGAGCGCAATCCAAACGATTGGGCCGCTCAGCAGCTTCTTAAAGTTCATTGGCGGTTGCTACTTTCTGGGGGTAGAGAACGCTAAAAATAAGGTTACCGCCGGCCGTCAATATTGAAACGGCTGTTCGTTCACAGATTAAAACTTGTGGTTTAGCTGTAGACCTTTGGGTCCAGCACTGCCACGCAGTTCAGGGTGCGGTACTGCTCGTTGTAGTCCAGGCCGTAACCAACCACGAATTCGTTTGGGATGTCATAGCCCACCAACCAAACCGGTACCTCAACCTTGGCAGCCGCTGGCTTGCGCAAGAAGGCCACTACCTCCACCGATGCCGCACCGCGCGAGTTCAGAGTGGTCTGCAACCAGCTAAGAGTCAGTCCGCTGTCGATGATGTCCTCGACGATGATCACGTGCTTGCCGTGAATCTCGGCGTCCAGGTCTTTGCGGATGCGGATTACACCGCTGGAAACGGTGCCGGAGCCGTAGCTCGACAGCGCCATCCAGTCCATCGAAGTTGGGATGCTGAGAGCGCGGGAAAGGTCGGCCATGAACATGATGGCGCCCTTGAGAACGCCAACTAGAACAACTTCTTTGCCCTGGTACTTGGCGTCAATTTCGGCGGCCAATTCGGCTACTCGGGTCTTGATCTGCTCCTCGGTGACAAGCACCTTGGTTAGTTGCGACTTTGCAGATTCGAAGTTCACTTAGCAGGCTCCCGGTCTGAGCGTTTTGGTGGATTTCAGGGTGAGGTCGTCACCTTGTCTAAATACTCTAACGCGTGGCAGGGTCAGTTCTTTCTGCCCGTGCCAATTCAGTACCAACTGCAGCACTTCATCCACGTGATTCTTCGAAATTCCGGCACCGAGGATGGTCAGCGCCTGATGTACCACGCGACCAGAAACTGCCTGGTGCAACCGAGCCAAGGCCTGGCAGGAAATTGTGATTCCGGTAGGCCCGGTACGCAGCTGCCCTTCGCGCACCAGTTCGTCATAGGCGGCATCCGCCTGTGACTCTAGGAAGTCCAGGTCCTCGCGAACCAAATCCGAGGTTCGCGCCAGAGCCTCTGCCACACCCGGGCCAAGCGCCGCTTCCATGGCGGGCAGCAACTGGTTGCGAACCCGGACCCGTGAAAACTTAGGGTCTGCGTTGTGCGGGTCGGTCCAAAAATTCAAGCCGGAATCGGTGCAGCAGGCCTCGGTCTGGCTGCGGGTCACCGAGAGCAGCGGGCGAAGATAGACAAAACCTTCTGCCGCCGTCACAGTTTGCATTCCAGCCACCGAGCG
>Ga0213920_1000662_pt1 | contig 23792 bp, 25 predicted proteins | sample McNCre1117MG_FD_161054 | JGI IMG/M metagenome (GOLD analysis project Ga0213920, IMG submission 161054) | Freshwater microbial communities from McNutts Creek, Athens, Georgia, United States - 11-17 MG | ecosystem: Environmental > Aquatic > Freshwater > Creek | place: USA: Georgia | collected...
CCTTCCATCCACCACCATGAACCAAGTTTTTTCACAGCAGGCCATCACGCCGCAAAATCTGTGTCATAATATCGGTCTTCTCTCCCGTGCCCGGGTGGTGAAATTGGTAGACGCAGGGGACTCAAAAAAGTAATACTTGCGGTTTACTTCACGGTTTGCAACGGTATCCGCAACGGTTACTTTTTCTGTATTGCAAACTGTACAAAAAATCCTGCCTTAAACCTGCAAATGACCATGTAACGCAAGTTGCTGGACTGTTGGCATTCGACTGGCAAACGCCCACTCCCCTACTCCCACAAAAACTGTAGAGCCACTGTGCAATGAGCAGCAGTGACGAGCCCAGACGCTTTTAATGGAATAGTTTGTGGAAGGCCTACAGGCGATTTACTGAGCGTTTTGTAATCGGCTCTTACACGACTTAACAGATCGTCACTCTTGTAATTGATACCAACAACTGCACAGTTACAAGCAAGCAAATTTCTTTATCCAAGTAATTTTCCAATTCTGATTGGCTTAATATGGCAAGCAGGATTACGCCCAGTGGGCGACTTAAACATCAAACAAACAGAGGATAACGATGGATCTCTTGTCCGTACGTGTAAAAAATTTCCGCTCAATAGTAGATTCAGGATGGGTTCCCCTCTCGCACGACGGAGTTACTGTATTTGTTGGGCAAAACGAAAGCGGCAAAACTTCCTTGTTAGATGCAATCAACTGCGTCGTAGGAACTGCAACGCTTGGAGCAAATGACTTACGGGTTGAAGAGGATTTGCCAACTGTATCCATCAAGATCAGCTTTACAAAGTCAAAAGGTATTCAGGAGTTCTTTAAAACAGTAAAACTGGCCCATGTCGAATTGCTTGAGGAATACATCCAAAATAATGACGGCAAACTTTTCTTAGAGTACACATGGCTAAAAAATTCCGACAAATATGAGTGCTACGTAGAACTTCTAGAAAAAGAACTAGAAATCAAACTCGATGAACATGTTGGCAACTCATCACAAAAAAATACAAGTGACAAAGCAGAACATGAAGTTACAGAGGAAGAGAAAGCTGAAACAGAGCCTCAAAGAAATGAAGACGAAGAACTACCTGACTTAGACCTCGTTGACCTAGCTGTCAAGATCGATAGAGAATTGCCAAGAGCCGTACTTTTCAAAGCTGAAACTGGCTTACTACCGAATCAAATTGACATTACAGATACAGGCGAACTAGTTGGAGAAGGAGCTGCTGCTGCTGCGAACTTTCTAACAGTTGCTGGAATTGACGCCAAGGAATTATTGTCATCCGAACGGCGGGCTCGCGAAACCATTTTGCAACGAGCGAATGAAAAAATCAGTGCGAACTTCAATACTTTCTGGAGCCAATTAATTGGTGAAGAAAGGAAACTTAAGCTTGAATGTGACTACGACATCCACGGAGTTAATCAGTCAGAAAAAGTAGGCAAACCACATCTAGTTTTTTGGATTTGCGATGGAAGCACTAGGCTTTATCCCAAGCAACGTAGTCAAGGTGTTCGCTGGTTCATTTCGTTCTATCTTCAACTGAAAGCATCTGAGAGCAATCAAAAACGCAGGATTTTTTTACTTGATGAACCCGGCGCCAATTTGCATTCAAAGGCACAAGCTGATGTTCTAAAGTTAATTAATCAACTACGCGATGAAACAACAGTTGTCTATACGACTCACAGCCCACACTTGATTGAATACGACAAGCTGTATCGGGTACACGCTGTGCAACGAGTTAATGGTGATGACGAGAGTCCAACCATAGTGATTGACGCTCACAAGCTTGGAACAGCATCTAACGATACGCTGTCACCTGTTCTTACTGCGATGGGGGCAGACTTCAACCAACAAGAAGTCGTTAAAAAAACAAACAATGTACTGCTCGAAGAAATGAGTGGGTACTATTACTTCAAGGCATTTTGGCAATTAACAGGCACAGAAAAAATCGCTCACTTCATTGCAACCTCTGGTGTAAATAAGATTGAAGCGATTGCTAGTATGTTTAGAGGATGGGGCTTAGATTTTGCTGTTGCATTAGATGATGACACACAAGGTCGAGGCGTATATAACAACCTCAAGCGTGACCTTTTCGGGAATGACGACGAAGAGGCAAAAAAGAAGCTATACAAGATCAAAGAGTGCAACGGGATAGAAGATGTTTTCTCACGAGAAGATTTCAAAAAATTTGTACTAAAAGAACCTGAAGCAAATTACACCAAATCAAACACAGAATTCTTAAAAACTGCCAAACGTTCAAAACCCGTGATGGCATATCACTTCCTGTTAGAAGTGAAAAATGATGCTATCAAGTGGGATGATTTGCAAGAAGAGACGCAGCAAAAAATAAAAGAAATTGTTGAGGAAATTTCTAGTCGACTTGCTGATGCCTAAGCCTCATTTAAATAAACAGCCACACATCAGTTCGATGGTGGCTATAGGGATCGAACTAGATTTCGACTCGCTTTATGACAGCTAGCTTTTGTTCCAGCGTGTAGCCCACAGTTCCGTAACTGTTGAACTCTGAGCCCCCACTGTGATGACCTGTAATGCTTTCAGCAAGACGGGTGGGAATGTCATTGCAAGCCTTCATGCGGTCAATCAGTGCATGACGGAACATGTGCGTTCTAAAGTTCAAATCAAGCAAGCACTTGTTCATGGTGGCAGAGCAGGTGGTGCTGCCGTTGTAGCGAGCGTAATGCGGGACAAACCATTCGCTTCCTTCTTCAACTGCAAGGGCATGGAGCTTTTTGGCAGCTTGAAGTGAAACACCAACTAGCGGGACGCATCGAATGCTGGACTTGGTTTTACGGTCAGACAGGGAGTTCTTGCGAACCCACAAATGTGGAATCTCGTGATCAAGTACGCAGTCCTCAAGTCTGGCAAAGATAGGTTCTGACAAACGTAATCCTGTATTGAGTTGAATCAAGCCCACAAGTCTGTATGGCGCATCATGGCTGAGCAAGCGTTGTTTGACGGATTGAAGAAGCTCAGGCGTGATGGTTTCCATGTGTCGCTTAATTTCGCCAACGCCATGTATGTACATCGCACGGAAGGGACTCAAGCGATCAATGTCCAAATGTCTAAATGCCAAATTCAACACAGCGTTCAATGTGGCGAATTGCTTGCGTACACTGGTTGGGTTTAAGCCACGAGCCAGTTGAGCATCGCGGAACTGTGTGCCGTGTATGTGGCGCAGTTCATCAAGCGGCAAGTCACCAAACTGAGCTTGAAAGTAATTGAAGTTACGGGTGGCGTTTTCAGTGAACTTGCGACGAGCTGGCGCATTGCTCTCACGCATGTAAATCTCAAATGCAGTCGCAAAGGTTGGCTTGCTGATGGTGCCCTTTGCGTTCATATGGTTGGCAATCAATTCAGCAAGCAAGTCTTCTGGAAACTCAATGCCTTTGATATTGACTAGACGACGAACGCGAGTGTCGATGAATGTGCTTAGGGATGTTTGGATCTCGTAGGTCATAAACTCTCAAAAAAAGACTCTACTGTTGCCGAATGCAACGCTGCACCCAGCAATTGCTGAGTGCATTCCCACATGCCATTTACTTACCAAAGCCCTCGCGGAGCTTGATAGACGCAGTTTCGATAGCTGCGTCCAACTCACCACTCAAAGCAATAGTCTTGAGTGCTTCGAGTGTTGGTACCAGCTCTTTCTCGCTGGCAACTTCAATTGCAAACTTACCGCGTGCCAATTCAAGCATGCGAGCGCCATAGCGAACGTTGATTGCCAGCTTACCGTTGTCAGTGGCAAACCACCACTGTTTCACACGCTTGTTGGATTCAACCAATTTGCGTACGCCTGTTTCAGTATCCACAATGCTGCGGAACTTTGTGACTGAAAAGCTGTCGCCGTTTTGCTGTGCTTTTGCAAGTGCGATTTGTTCGTTAAGCGCCTTGACCATCTTGGCACGACGAATTTGAGAGCCTGTAACAGAAGTTGCTTTTTGAGCTGCTGAGAGCTTGAGTGAACCGAGTGTTGCCATGTGCTTTTCCTTTCAAATGTTGATAAAGCACAGGTAATTTTGTGTTCGACCAAAACACTTGGGCGACCTGAAACCCGCCGAAATAGCGGGTTATTGGCAAGAATGCGTTGCTGCACGGAAGGACACGTGCCACAAGCTGCCTTCACGCACAGCACGTAGCTTGATGCTGTTTAAGGGAAAGTCAGCAGCTGGCTGGCTTGCGTAGACATGGCTTTTGCCCACATCTTCGCGTGCCCACATATGCAGTTCTCCTTCGTTCTTGCTGGCGTAAAAGCACAAAGCCTTGACGCCGTTTGCAGCCAAGAAGTGCAGCTGGGTAGTGAGGAAATCAAAAAGCCATTTGCACTCTGGTCGCAGTGCTAGCAACTTAACTGCATTGGTTAGGTGCACGTTTTGTGCATACGGATACAAACCCCGAATGTTGTCTGCTCTGTTAATTTGGTCTTGAAGCAACTTGGCATCGTCAGCCGCTGTCCAGCTTCTACCTTCATGTGTTTGGCGTTGTGCCGCTATTTCTGTGTAACGCATTGGAATCCCTTTAGCGTATTTAGCGAAACGGGATAGTTAGACCTAAGTTTGGTTGTGATTTTTTACGGTTTTGTTTGGTGTGGGATAAATACTTGCATGTGTAATAAAGAACAACGTTTATCTAAAGCAGATCTTCAACGCCTTGTATCTCAACGCGAGAGGACAAACACATTGCAAACAGACAAGTGGCTTAGCAGCAATGGCTTTAACTTAAACGCTTTCAATTGCACTCATGTAAAACTTCTACAGGCACAAAAACAGGCGAACCTAATACTGAACGAACATCAGCACCTGCTCACACAAGAGCAGCGACGAACATTAGAAAATTTCAAAACGATCATGGCAAACAAACGGAAACGCGAAAAGCTGAAACCATCAGCAGCGTTTCCCATCCTCAACATATCAACCAAAATTAACAGGCAACTTTTTAAGCTGGCAAGACAGCGTGATCGTTGCACAAACACTGCTGAGTCTCAACAGCAATAACAAAGTGAAAAAACGCGGGTTGTAATATGACGGCTAATGACCCCGCACTGCTACGTTGATGCAAAGGCGTTAGAACAACAGTGAGCCGCAGAGTATGTGCATATATGCACTTTGGAAGTTTCAATACATTCGGCCTTCCCTTGAACTCTTTTGCATTCGTGTAGTACGACTCAACTCACTCAGATGAAACTGATGGAACTTCACGACGACGGTTATGCGTTTGGTTTTGACCAGCGTATAGCCGTCGTATGGCCAATCTAATCTATCTAGATGAACCCAATACATCTCACACAACGCAAGCGTTGCGTTCGACTTTCATCACTTTAATTCAGTTAAAAATCAAGTGCAAACAAAACACAGAGCGAACAGCGATATGTGTTTTGTGTAGCACAAGTGAGCAACGCTCACTTCATAAGCGGAGTTAACTAAACACCAAACTTAGACTTATGGCATGACACGAGTTGAAAACAAAGATTCATGCCACGATCAACTTGACCTAGTACTCACTTGGAAGCATCAACACCCAGTAGTCAGTAGCCCAGCACGCGAACAAAGTGATGTCTGGCATAGGGAAGTCTGTGTATGGAATGCGTTGGGAAGCAATGTCTTTGTAATTGCCATCTGTCAGCCATAGCAGTGCCGATTGATTCTTGACTGCAAGTGACGCAACTACAAAGTGCTCACGATTAACGAGTGGGGGCAAGTAGCTGGCAATCGCATCCATCAGCCAGTACGCTTCTGCGTGTTCTGCAACGTACTTGGCTCCATCTGTAAGAACTACACGTGGGGCATGCAGGTGATATGCGGTTGTACCTGTAAAGAATCCAAGTTGTTTAGGGTCAAACTGTTTCATGCACACAGTTTGATTTCGACTGCACAAAGTTGCGACCTGTATTTGTGCTGCACACACAACACGTCAAATCAACCCTACAAGCAACGATCTTCGTAAAGCAGCACGTAGATGGCGGGAGCAAGAAAAAAACGCTGCTACGTTGCTTTATGCAATCGCAGCAGCGTTGTCGCTTTTGTCCCACAGACCACTTGGGATGCTGGTAAATACAAGCACTTAAGAAAATCACACTTTTCTTAATCGCGTTGATTTCATAGAGGATTTTTTAACCCGCCAGTGCATCGGGTTTTGGTCGCGTCATTTTGCTAAAGAAAACACACTTGCTCGTGCGTTTTTATTTATCTAAAGGACACACGACATGGCACAAGCCAAAACACTCACCCCTGCAGAACTTGAGCAAGTTCTTGCCTACATCGCATCTCGCACCTTTGCCATACGCAATCGCGTCATGCTGCTTACAGGTTTTTATTCAGGCATGAGAGTCGGCGAAATAGCTAGCCTTAGCTTGGGTGACGTAGCGAATGCAGACGGGACAGTTAAAGCAGAAATCCGCCTTGCCGCGTCACAAACCAAAGGACGACAACCACGTACGGTGTTTATTCCGCAAAAGCTGCGTGAGGAAGTTGCCACGTACATCAATCTGCGTCAGCCACTCCAACTAACGCACCCACTCTTTATTACAGCTGGACGCAAACCATTCTCAGCAAACGGTATGACACAGCACTTTTATTGGCTTTTCAAGAACGCGGGCGTTGCAGGAGCCACGTCACACTCCATGCGTCGCAGCTTTATTACCAACCTCGCCAACAAAGGCATTGGCGTTCGTGTGTTGGCAAGTCTTGCAGGACATCGCTCAATAGCTGTGACACAGAAATACATTGACGTAAACGATGAGATGAAACGCAATGCTGTCGAGCTAATTTAATTCAGCTTTACAACAAATGAAAATGCCCAAAAATTGCGGGCATTGTTCGCTATGAGCAAGGTTTATTTTGCTGTCACTACAACATCGGATTCAGCATCTACAACAGCCCAAACCGTTGCACTACCAATGCCTGTGTCGATGCGTGTAATTGAGCCTGTGAATGTAATCTTGTCACCTTCACGTGCATTGAGGCTCAAGAACTTATCAGGGTACAAGCTGATTTCATAGTGAAACTTCTTGTCATTTGTTGTACATGCCATGCCCGTCTTCGTGCATGTAAATTTCTCAAGTTTTTTACCCTTGAGTTCATTCATTTTTCGTTCGGCCACGTTTGCTGCGTCCGCAGATTTTCTAGTCATGTCTCCTCTAGCTGTAATAGCTTTTGAAAATTCCATAACCACTTGTTCCAACGCCTTTTGTTCTGCTGTCCTGCCATCATTGCAACCTGCAAGAAACAGTGACAACATCACACAAGAAATGCCAAGTCTTTTCATCTTGTCTACTCCACTTTAATAAACAGTCACAGCAATGTGTTGATGGCGTATGCAGCACCCATTGACGCTACTAAGAAGAAAATTCCATCGCCCATACTCTTCGCCAGTACAGCTTGCCCATCAGTGCTTTGTCGCAGCTTGGTATTGAGAGATTCGTAATACCAGTAATTACCAAAGTAACCGACTATCAACAAGTTAACAACGAATGAAACTAGCTGATTCATGCCTGTTGTGAACCGACTGAATTGCAGCATTTCTAGTGCCACGTATATCCATGCCCATTTGTACACACCACGAAAGCCCAACCAAATTGGCGCCAACAAGCCAGCCCATAAATTGAAACCACTTGCTACGCGAATCTGTCCCATGTCAAAGCTGTCTAGCTTCTTCATTTCGTAAATACGCAAGAAGGATTCACGGTAGTACGCAGCCTTATCACCAAGCAACGTATCAAATGCTTGGGAATTAATCAAGTCAGCTGTCAAAGCAATACCACGCTCTTCATCTGTTTGTCCCGAGCCCAAAGTAGTTGCAGCAGCTACGTTTGAGAGGGGCGTAGGTGTCGCACCCAATGCAACTCCACACTCAACGCAGTACTTAGCGTCGTCGTTATTTTTTGCACCGCATTTTGTACAAAACATCGCTTGCATCCCCTGCTCTTAGTAGAAATAAAGACAAATGCTAATTTGACAAAAAAGGTCGACAGCAACACAGAGTTGCAAATAACATTTTTAAGTGCAACATCAAATTGGCAAACGCAACTTTGAAATGCACAGAATCAATTGCACACAAACTAAACGTGCAATTTTGTACATGGACGGAACAAGCAACAAGCGAACGCAGAACACAAAACTGGACGAAGCAAAGGCTCGTTTCAGCAAAGCTGTGAACATCGCACTGCTAAACCGTTTTGGAAAAATTCCCACAGCCAACGCTTTTGCCAATCAGTTCAACTACAGAGCGGAAGGCATTACGGGGATTACAAGGGAAACTGCACGCAAGTGGCTTGGTGGACAAGCAATTCCCGAAGTCGCAAAGTTAATCGTGCTTGTTGACTGGCTCGGGTTAGATGCCAACGAGTTTATGAGTCACCGCATCAAGCAGGTCAAAAGCGATGACGACGTTGTTGTTGATACGGTACTTGAGTTGCTGCGACATATGGATGAAAAGAATCGCAACGTTGTGTTGATTACAGCTTGGGCATTGCGTGAGGCACAAGGATTGCAGGCACACAAACTTGACCTGCAAGGCTTGCGGCGAACCCTGTTATTAAACCTTGACACTAATTAATCGACTACAGCCTCGCAATAGCGTAGCGACCATTTGAATGGGGTAATGGTGTCGTGAAAAACGACACCACATGTCCTAGGCAGCAAATAGGTCATCGACATCATCAGGCAGCACAGGAAGGTTTTTCAAATACAGGAAATCAATCGCTGTCATGTGCATGTCGGATGGATTCGGGTCATAGAACTTCCCACGAGCCGCATTCTCCGCAGCGACCAGCGCCACCTCTATGAGTTTGTTAACACGAACACCAATTCGAGTTTTTTCATCTGGATCAAGGCTCTTGGAGTCACCATGAACACGTCTAAGTGTTTTGTTAACTCCAACACGGAATCCAATCTCATACTGTTTTTCAGTCGCTTTCTTGCTAGCAATACCGTAGACGAGATCCAGCATCAAATCCAGCTTTGTCAGCTCGATTCTGTTATTTTGAATTTCGTACAAAGACTTTGGCGGTTGATAGTTAGGCACATCCTGCCGTGTGCGTCGGTAATGACGAAATGCTTGGCGCAGTGAGTTCAGTATGTCCTCGTACTTCATGTCCAACGGAATGCTTGCAAGCAGTGTGAGCGGACTACCAAGGTTCGGGCGTGTGATATTGCAGTAGTCATCCATTACTTGATCAAGCTCATCTCGATCAACCGTTTCACCAAGTTGCCAGACCTTATGAACCTTCCAATTCAAGCCCGCAATTTGTGGGGCAAACAAAGTGTGTGCGACTGCTTTCCACCATGTCCGATTTGATCTGCTGAACACATCACCGAAGTGTTCATACGTTTCAAGTACTAGATCGAAATCTTTGACATGCGTGGGAATTTGATCAGCAGTTGCACGTCCACTCCTTAGCTCATGGGCTAGTTTGTAGGAGGGGCTGATTTTGAGAAATTGCGGCCAAAACTCATATCGATCATCGCTTGGCAAGTCATCTGGCTGGTCGTAAATGCTTTTGTTTTGTCGTCCCATTCGGTATCTCCAAAAACTTATCCAGTGTGCATCAGGCGGCTTGGTTAATTGAAGGCATGGGGGTGATTCTGGCCCACTACATCCATACAGCAATCACGCTGTATTCCATTTTTTAAAGGAACCACCATGCAAGCTATTAAAACCAAAGCCACTAACCGCAAGATCAAGATGAACGCTGTGAACACTGCTGTGGAAATCGTTACTCAGTCTCCATTGCCTGTCAAAACCAAAAAGACCAAAGTGCCGGAAAAAGTTGTTACCCACACTTCTACAGTTGTACTGGGTGAATTGGCGCAAATGGAGCAATCTCGCATTTTGTGGGAAAGCAAAGAACTCGCCGCATCCAACCAGCGCCTGTACTCGATCTTGAAACGTGCATATTCATTCTACAAAACACTCAAAGAGGATGAGAACAAAGAAGTTCGTGATGCTCGTCGCAAGGAGTTGGAGCGTTTCATCGAAGATCGTAAGTATCAGTTTGGCACGACCACACACGACATGACCCGTGTCGTCAAGTGTGTCTTTGGTGTTGATCGCCGCCGTGTAAGCGCCTACAGCATCGCATTGCGTGAAGCACTGCGTCAAGGCATCGCTGTAGATGACTTGACTGCGTTCATTGAGCATGAGGGCGGTGTTGAACAAATTCGCATGGGTGGCACCAAGCCGCTGACCACGGCTAAACGTGCAGACGCTGTTAAGACGACTGTCTGGAACACAGAAATCGGCGACATCAAACTCGACCTCAAGTTGATCGATGCTGATACGGAGTGGAACGATCAGCAGGTTGTCATCTTGGCAACCTACTTGCCAACAGGCATTTTCAAAGCCAGTGCTGTTGTCAAGCACGATGGCGCTGTAACCGCAGCTCTGTCTGCTTATTACACGGCACAACAAGCTAAAGAGCGTGCGAAACAGAAAGCGGAAAACAAAGAAGCTAAGGACGCGGAAGCCATTTACAAAGCTCCCCGTGTCCGCAAAAGCAAGGGCACCCAGTCCACGATGGAAAAACAGATCAGCAAGACCACTGCTGATAAGGATGCCGCTCGTCGCAAGAAAGCCAATGCAGCTCATGCTGCAACCATTTTCGAAGGCTTGCCTGCTTAACGCCCACGAACTTGGGGAGTATCTCTCCCCAAGTTTTCACAAACATTCAAGGACACATCATGAACGGAATCACACCGGATCGCATCGACGACTTCTACTTTTCCAACACTGCCGAACGCCAAACGCTTGAATTGATCTTGTCACGCAAGATGCCCTTTCCATTTGCAGGCAAGAGCGGCATCTTGATCCACGGCACTTGGGGTACTGGAAAAAGCACGCTGGCAGAGTTGCTGCCGGAACTCATTGAAACTTCCCACTCGGGTACTTGGAACTTCGCGAACGGTGTTGGTCAAATGACAGGGCCTAATCCGAACCACACGCAAACACAACTCTTCCGCTGCGGTGGCGGCCTGAGCAGCACATCATTTACTCAAACCATCACTAACTTGAACATGCTCAATCCGTTGTACAGCATGTCTGGTCATGACTACTTTGTTTTTGATGAAGTGGATCGTTTGACACTTGGTGCCCAACAATCGCTGCGTTCCACGATGGGGCTCAAGCGTTCCATGTTCTTTTTCACAACGAACTACTTGCCCAAGATTGATCCTGCAATTGTCAATCGCTGTCACCTGATCGAAATGAATCAGGCTCCGAACGCAACCGCATATTTCCCGATGGCACACCGTCTGTTGGCGCAGATGGGGCTGGCTGCATCTGCGATCGCGCCAAGCATGCTGCAAACCTATGCCAAGAACGCAAAGGGCTCGATGCGTGACTTCCTGAATGACGTGCTGCTTGAAGGTTTGGCGCTCGGTGGGCAGATGCCGACCACTAAAACTGTCGTTTAAAACGACACCACAAACCCTCACGTGCCCGCCACCGTGCGGGCTTTTTTACGTCTAGTACGTTTTAAGGCCAAAAAAGAAAACTACTCAATTAAATTCAACAAAACACTCAAGCCAAACGTTCAGCAGCCATAGTCGCAGTCATCTTGGAATAGTGCTGCTCCAACATACCTACCGACGTACCCATCTGCTTCGCCAATGTGTGCATGTCCATTTGCCCGTCCATCAAGCTCATAGTGGCGTAGCAATGCCGCAATGAATACAGGCTACGGTTCTTGCCAGTAATTGCATCAACTCGCATACCACTGTCTTTCATTAGCAGCTCGAACGAGGTGTGCATGCTGGTGGGGCGTTGCCCTGTACTTAAGCTGAACACGTAGGCATCGCTCTTAGCAGCAATGGCCTCATTCAAGTTAGCACCTACTCCTTGCCTTATTGCCAGTCGCTCTAAAGCACTAGCAGCACGATGCTTGGCAATTAGCCAGCGCCCACCAGTCTTGCCACTTACCCAGATACGTAGATAACGCACATCAGTCTTACCATCTGTGTACCACTCAATGTGCTTCCAAAGCATGTTCATGCTCTCCCGCCCTGAACGCATCCCAGTCGTCAGTAGTAGTTCCACATAGTCACGCAGTAACTGCCGCATCTCCACATGGTTCTTACGTTCGGCCAGCAAACACCACTTGGGCATGTATTCCAGCAAGTGCTTCAACTCATCTTGTGTGAAAGCTGGACGCGGTGAGCCTTTCTTGCCTTTACGGCTGAGCTTAGGAATGATGACCTTGTCGCTGATGGCACCTTGTTCAATCGCAAGGTCAATGACCCGATTAAACGCACTACTGTGATTTGCCAGTGTGCTGCTAATGGGAACCTTACCCATCTTCTGATTTCGCCATGACTCGTATTCAGCAACCTTTTGGGCTGTAATGTTTGTGAGCATCAACTTACCGAAGAACGGAATCAGGTAGTTGTTCATGGCCCGTATGTAGTCCATGTTGGTGTTGGGACGAATGCCACGTTCAATCTCAACTTTCAGCACACGGATGCACTCATTTGCCAATGTGCCAAAGCGAACCGACTTCTGCGGCAAGCCCTCTTCTTCCCGAAAGCGTGCCTTGTCGTAAAGCACCCCTGCCACCCGCTTGGCCCATTCAAGCTGCCGCTGCTTGGTGCTGACACAACGCCACTTGCGATCAAACAGTTTGTAACGAACTTGCCAAACTCGGCTTGTGGGTCTGAGATAAAGCACCACATCACCGTCACGCATGTGGTGAGTTGTTCGCTTGCGGCTAGTTAGGTCAAGTTGGCTGAGTAGCGATGGCGCGAGGGTGTTGCTGCCCTGCAAGCTGTGCGCCAAATGCAAAAAATCGTTCTGCGTTTGCTTCAAGTTTTGCCCAAAACGCAAAGCGTAATTTCGCGTGTGCAGTTGGGCAACCTGAGCCCGAGTAAATGGGCGGGACTTTGCCAACTTAGATTGCAAGACCTAACTTGGCCCGCAGAGCGGGTAAATAAGGTGCATCACCGAGAAATCCATCATTTAATTTCTTATAAATTTGACGTAGACTGCTTAACAAACATTAAAAGTACGACGATTGCAAATGAAAAATTCAGAATTTTCAGAATACGAAGATCAATTAGAGAACGATGAAGATCTTGGCGCTCTAGAGCAAACGTCGATTTCATCAGCAGTGCTGAGTGGCAACGACTGGACTGTTGAAACAATCATTAGTCAAATAAACAAAGGGAATATTCAACTTAACCCGAAATTTCAACGCAGAGATGCATGGGATAAAGGAAGAAAGAGCAAATACATTGAGTCTTTAATTCTGGGATTGCCAGTTCCTCAAATTGTTTTGGCTGAATCTAAAGAACGACGCGGCTCATACATTGTTCTTGATGGAAAACAACGATTGCTTAGCATTCGGCAGTTCGCTGCTCTACAAGATGACCCCCTCTACAACACATTAAAACTATCGAAGCTAGAAATTCGTCATGACCTTTCAGGACTAAACCTTGAAGGGCTTAGGAACAGTCTGGATCATTACGACGATTTGTCATCATTCGAAAACCAGCCGATACGAACCGTTGTTATCAAGAATTGGCCCACAGAAGAGTTTCTTTATCACATCTTTCTTCGCCTAAATACTGGCAGCGTCCCTCTATCCCCTCAAGAGCTTAGACAAGCATTGCATCCAGGAAATTTTGTCTCGTTTTTGGATGAGGCATCTTCTGAATCTAATTCGATTAGAGAAATTTTGAACATCAGCAAGCCTGACTTTAGGATGCGTGATGCAGAGCTTTTACTCCGCTACATCGCATTCAAGAATTATCTGGATCAATACACAGGTGGCTTGAAACAATTCTTGGATGAAACTTGTAAAAAGTTGAATCTCAACTGGGACGAGAAATGTCAATTATTAAGAAATCAGGTCGTCGAACTGGAAGCATCACATACTGCAACAAAATCGATTTTTAGCCAAAACAGCTACAGAAAATGGGTAGATGGTAACTATGAAACAAGATTTAATAGAGCGATTTTTGACATCATGACTCTCACGTTCTCACAAGAAGAAAGCAGAGTTGCTGCACGCGGGAAAGAGGCATTGATAGAAGCTGCATTTAAAGATTTATGCATGACAAACGCCGACTTCAAAACATCAATTGAGTCAACTACTAAAAGTTTGGGTGCGACTCACACACGCATCTCTGTTTGGAGCAGGAAGCTTAACGAGGTACTTGGTACAACTATGCATGTTCCAGAGCTTCGAGACAACAGAATAATTTGAGCGTTATATGCCATCGTCTAAGAGATTTCGTGAATTAAAAACACGACTCAACGAACTTCGCAGACATTTCCTCCCTATCAATTTTTCGAAAACAGGGGATTACTCTGACAGACAAATTGATCGTGCAAAAGGTTATCGTCTGTTAGCTCACGCTGAAATTGAAGCTTTTATTGAAGATCAGGCTAGGGAAACCGTAACTACGGCCATTAAGAATTGGAAAAACACTAAAAAAAGCTCCCAACCTTTAATTTCTTTTTTGGCGGCTTATCATTCCGGCTGGAGTGTGGATGATTCTATTTCAAACGATGAAATCATTCGGATAGCCAGAAGCCGAACAAAAGTAAAAGAATCCATAAATCAAATTATTGACTTGGCGCAATCACAGTTTATTCAACGCATCAAAGACAATCATGGCGTTCGTGAAGCAAACCTGCTGGTGCTTGTGATGCCTGCAGGGATTGATCCTGCAGAACTTGATTCATCTTGGATTGCAAACCTAGATAGTTTCGGAAGAAGTCGTGGGGAGTTAGCACACAACTCAAAAAAGACAACTACAGCGATTAACCCAAAAACCGAACTTGATACAGTTGAAAACCTGCTCGTCGGACTAGAGGATTTAGACAAAAGAATCCTTGCACTAAAAGTATAGTTGACCAACTATCAACTCTCATTTTGAGAGTTACAGAAAGCAATACGCCCGATGGGTTAAATCGTACGTTTTTGGACTCCTACCTAACAGTTGCAGATGTCCTAATTTTCTCTGTGTAGCCACACCTAGGGAACCGACTGCAACCAAGAAAAATTCCATACGGGCCTTTTCGCTGAACTAAAAAGCCCCGTTGACACCTAGAGCAAACAGCAGATGACTCCAATTTACCATCTGCAGATTGAACTGGAATCCCCTCATCTCTGACCAATTCCGTGATGAATGACGACTCTTTGTGTGCAACAGTAATCAACGTTACTGTTGACTTGGCTCTTGTTAAGGCAACATAAAACAAACGTCGCTCTTCAGAAAACTCATAAGAGTCCTCACTAGGCATAGCAAGTTGAAGCACAGGATCATCTGCCACTTGACTTGGAAAACCCAAAGTTTCAGATGTCATCTTTGGAATGATGACATGGTCAGCTTCTAAACCTTTGGACGAATGTGCTGTAACAAACTCTACTTCGACGTTGGGATTTAAGTTTGTTGGCAAATACTCTCGCTCTTTTCTATAACGCCCAAGAACATAGATTTTTAAAGGCTTATCTGATAAATTTTTCAGAGCTGTGAGTTCATCAATACGCCTTGCAATGGCAGAACGTATCTTGAACTCATCATCAACACGAATGATCTTTACAGGCTGGTCTTCAGCCTTTTGCTCAGAAGCAACTTTCTTCTTTAGCTGACGAGGATTTTTCTGTACGAAATTGCCACTGATATCACACAACGATTGAGGGCATCTAAAGGTTTTTTCGAGCTTAAGCGTCACAGCTTTACCAAATAAATTCTCGAACTCAGTCATGACACTCAAGTCTGAACCTGCGAACCTGTTGATACTTTGCCAATCATCGCCCACAGCAAACAGATGTTTGTTTTTTTCTCTTAGTAGTCCTGCAATTAAACGAGCCCTAGCTTGACTTACATCTTGAAACTCATCCACCATGACGAGCTCGTAAGGACTTTTCCAGTTGCCAGATTCAATACAGTCAGCAGCTGAGTTCAGCATGTCTTCAAAATCAATGCAACGCTCAGATTGAAGTCTTTCTTCCCATCCTTTCCAGATTTCTTCGAACAGCTCTATAAACACTTTGTGGCGATAGTAGAAATGTCCTGCGGATTTGCTTTCTAGACGCTGCTTGAGATCATCAATCGTCAAGCGATTGCTTTTGGTATGAGTTAGAAATGCCCTATAGGTTCGAACCAAACGCGGAGCCTCTATCGGCTTACGTCCTTCAACCTCTCGATCTGGATTGGGGTCTAACGTAATTCCGAGCCGTGTCAGCTCTTGCGACAAGTACGCAAACGCTTTGCCACTCCACAACTCAGCCATAGTTGTTTCAAGTAGTGTTGTTTCGTTAGTGGCATGAAGCTGACGTTTCCAAGCCATGCCCTCCTTGTAACCTTCAAATTCCGGCGGAGGTTCTCCGTTTTCATCTACAGCCCAATGCTCTAGATAAACGTCTATGTCGGGAAAATAAAAATCAGGCTTGTACTGTCGGTGTTTTGCATCTGCAGTGTCAATGCGGTAGTCGGACTCATACTTGTAGCTAACGCCGTTGTAGAAAAGCCAATTAGCAATTAGTTGCTCACCACGGCTTTTGACAACCTCATTCTGCAATGTTCTAAATCCAGACTCTTTGCTTTCCTTGTCCCAAGAATCAGGTGACTCTTCCTCCTGACCAAACTCAGGTAAATCCTCACCCAAAACTATTCGGAACAAATCCCACTTGACTCGAAAATCAGGATTGCGATCTTTTATATGATCAACGATATCAAGAAGTATTTCTAAGTCTTGTCCACTCTCTAACCAAGACGCTAAGGATGGTTTTTTACCAGTAGCTTCACCAATAATCTCTAGACCAAAAGCATGAAACGTTTTTGCCGAGAGTCCTTCAACTTGCAGCCCTTGCGGCTCAAGTCTCTCTTTAATTCGCTGCCGTAACTCTGACGCTGCATCTCTATTGAATGCTAGGAGCAGTATTTTTTCAGCAGAAAAATAGCCCTTCTTCAGTGCATAACCAGCCTTGGCAACCATCGTAGAAGTTTTGCCTGAACCAGCTGAAGCAACAAGTAAGACTCGATTATCAAAGCATAAAACTGCTTTCGCTTGCTCCTCCGTTAACGGTGATTTCTCAACTTGATCCAAGAAGTCTTTGGAGCTAAGCAGCTCCCGAGTAAGAAAGCTCTCATTAGCAGCATCAGCGACTTTAGAAAAGTCTTTCTGCCAGAGTGCGATCGCGTCTTGAATAGGCGGCTCCAAAGTTTCAAGATGCTTTACAACTTCTGGCTCACTCAGCAGTTCATTTAATCCGCTAGGTTTTAGCTCAGTCAATTTTTTTGAAAAATCTCGCGTTAACCAACCCTTGCTTTGAAACTGCTGCTTGCTTGCAGTTCGTGCATTCGCAACCCAAGAAACAACCGGCTCTACTGCAGTTGCGAAATTTTTAATTAACTGAGAGATGCGTATACGTTTCGCTTCTACAGCAACAGTTTCAAATAGCTCTCTTGCACGGGCATTGGGTATGCCATCAATTTCAACCTTTCCAAACCCACTCACTTGCACAGTAACGCTAGCCCAGAAAATACCGTATGCGACCTTCGCCTTTTCAAGCTCTGGAATTGGACCAGCTAGGCTGTCAACGCCCAATTTGAGTTGATATTGATCACTTACTAACGACAACGACCAAACAGGCGATCTTGTAAAAAACCGCCCAAATGTTGAGGGACACCAAATGCTTTGCAACGTGATTTCTTCTCTACTTTGTTTCAATTCGTCTGTGCGTAAGTTCGAAACTTATCTCATCTAAATTTCAACTTGCCATTCATGTTAGAGCGTAATTTCTTTGGTGCATCTCATTTAGAGAGACCACAAAGACTCCCTACTCCTTGCATTTCTCAACATAGCTGTTTATTTCTTTACGCACATTCGCAATATGCATAAACGCTCCCCATCTAAAGTCACTGCCATCTTCTATCCAAGCACCTAAGACCTCAGCTTTCTTTAATGTTCTGACATGCTCTGCTTCTAACGGGCGAAAAATCCAAATCGTACTGTCTGCAACCTCTGCACCTGAAGCACCCTTAGCAGTCAAGATCTGCTCGTCATCGATTTCCAAATAGTTTTTTGTAGCAAGCTTCAACTTGGAAGAAGATAGCTCAGGCGTAGTAACAATGCCAGCATTCCAGTAAATACGACCTTCTATGCATGTGAAGAGAAACCTAGCAATTACTTCTGGGTGAATTTTTTCTAGTCGTAAGTAATCGGGACCAACATCAACCGACTTTATTTGCGCCGTTGTTGGCTCTGACACATCAGATTCATCTATCGGCGCACTTTCTTTCACTTGGAAAGCAAACACCGCAACAATCAGCAGAACAGCGACAGTCAGTGACGCAACCTTCCAATTTATTTTTCTCATTAGCTTGGCTTCTTGAATTTTGACGCATCAAATTGATACAGATTTCACTTCGCTTGCGTTGACACAAAACCTCGCCGTATCCACATAACTGCAAGTCCGAGGATGTAGATCAAGAACAAAGGAGCCAAGGTAGTAAGCCCTGCTTCGATTAGATACCTTGCTTGCAGATTTCTGTACGACGGAAGCTCTTGATCGAACGCCTCGATCTTTTGGCGAACTTCATCTATCAAAGATTGAACGAGAGGACCTTTAGAAGTCTTTTCCTTAATGCAAGCTTCAATTGAGTCTAAGGTTGCTGAAGAAGAAATCTCGTTAAGCCACATCGAGTTTTTAAAGGCCTGTAACTTTCTTATGCTAGGAACAGCAGGATCTAACTGCAAACGCAAAGAGTTCTCAGCATCATCGAGTTCTTGGCTCGTCAAAGTTGCACGTTTATCTGCAAGAACCTGACCCCGACATACTTCGCGGTTTTTATTTTCCTCAGCAGTCAAAAAGGCCGCACGTTTTTCGTCTACCACTCTGTCTGTGTGTGCTCTTAATTTTTCGTCTGACGGATAGCCGGCATAGAAATAGAACACACAACATCCCATCCACATAACTGCAGCAACGACATACAGTCTGTGCCAGCCATTTAATTTCAAGCCCATAGTTGTCCTAAATATTCAATTTGATCATTTTATGTATGCGAATCCGGAATGGCTGTTATAAATTTGATCTTGTGCATGGTGAACACGACAACTGCCAACTCTCATTTCGGTGTTTATTTTCAAATGTGTAAGATTTGGCTATCCATAGCAATCCCATTACATACGTCATGCAAAGCAAACTCAAAATTGCCATCGGCGCTCTGCTCGCCCTCGCTCTAAGCATTGGCGCTCACTGGTACTACTCACCCTACATTGCCATGAACAGCATGGTTAGTGCAGCCAAAGCAAAAGACGCTGACAAGTTCAATGAGTATGTGGACTACCCGAGCTTGCGTGAAAGTTTTAAAGGCCAGTTCTCAGCAAAGCTGGCAGATGTGATGGGTAGCCAACCAAACAATGCATTCAGTGCTCTTGGGGCCATGCTTGGCATGACCATGATCAACCAGATGGTTGATGCACTTGTTAGGCCTGAGTTGGTGATGAAGATGATGGAAGAAGGTAAGACTCAGCAACCCGACAAGTCTTCAAGTGGCAAACAAACCAGCGATGACTCCGACACCAAAGCGCCTAAATGGGAGTTTGAACGCAAAGGAACTGACTTGGTACTGGCAGCGCCAATTCAAGAAGGTTCAAACGAGAGCCAACCAGTCTTCGTCTTTCGTAGGGCTGGATACGCCGACTGGAAGCTCACTGAAGTTCGACTGTCAGCGGTCAAGTAACAAGGGACGCTAGATCTCAACTCTCATTTTGAGAGTTACGAAAAGCAAAACGTACTATGTCTAGTAGGTTTGACTCTAAGTTCAATCGCTATACGCACAACAGCAGCTAAGTTGACTAGCAAACACCGCTTGTTAGTCTTTGAATTGACTAGTTATGTGCTTCCATTCAGTTAGCCAAACTAAATGCTCTTCAATTGTTTTATTTTGTTCAGCCGACATTAAACCTACTAACGTCGGAATACCCATAGTAGTGACGCATCTCTGACTATCGAGTGCAGCTTGGCAATCACAAAGGTGATAGAAGATGACTTTTGAGATCTCCTGAGAAAATCGTCCTTGCATTGCGATGATCTTTGGACGAATGACACTCAATACGGAATTTCCGTACTGAATCGCCTCTTCTTTACTAGGTATCTTTCCCTTGTGAATAACTTCATTTCGGAAAGAGACTTGGACATTAGACAGCAGCTCTGGTGGCTCACCGAAGTTCGATGCCCATAAAAATGTGAAAGCACCAAGTTGTCGTTCAGATTGAGATGCTACTTTCTTCCAGCAGCTCTGAAATAGCAGGTCCGACTTAGATGCATTTTCCAGAAAGACCCGAAGGGAAAATTCATAAAATCGTTCTAGGCTTGAGGTGAATGATGAAACAGCTTCGCGATAGTAGCCATCTAGAACAGCGTGTGCGCCAATCTCAAACAAGACTTCGAATTTCTGTTGCTGAAGAATGGTCGTCGTTTCATGCCCATAGGTGCACGTAATTTCATAGCATCCATCATCACGGAACTCAACTTTATGAAATTCTTCCGTCGGTTTTCCAAATTCGCGGAGACATTCCATGCACGAAATTAGCAATCTCATGAATGTGACGCCAAAGCTTTCAATGTGCCAGCCACTTCTTTGCTCAACAAGTTGCAATTAGCGTCCCCAAGCCACTCATTCTCTAGCTGCACCAAGAGTCGCTTTGTTAATTCTCGATACTCGGGGAAATGTCTTAGCTCATAAATCAAAGCAAGTTGACTCACCGACTTCAGGGGACCGTCAGCGTCTTGACCTTTGCTGATGAGTGATAACAATCTGTGGTATTCGTTGTATCGAATGGTTCTGTGCTCCTCTCGACGAAGCTGAACATACCGATAGGCAGCGAAAGACATTCCAGCAAAGGAAAGTAAGAACGCAAGCACTGTAAATACGGCACCAATCGCATCCCATTTAATTTCTAGTTCAAACATCCACCGTGCCTTTCAAGGGATTTTGAAAATTAACGCTCTTAGCTGAAATCCAATTCAAGTCTTCGCATGGCTGCAGACACTGCGTTTTTAAAATCAGCACTTGGACTAATGAATTTTCTTATGAAATTCTGATCTAAATCTCCAAAGTTTCCTGTTTCAAATCGAGTGTGAAATTGAATGAGATCCTTGACAAAATCCTTATCAATTTTCTCATCTATCAATGTGCTCTTTAATAGATCTGCAGCTTGCTGATGAGCTGCAATGCTGCCGGCCCTAAGCCCAGAAAAAACATTTGGATGTTTGACTTTTAAACCAAGCAGCCACGTTTCCAGTATCGGGTACTGCCTATTGCTCGACATTACCCACCAAAATGAAATTCGTTTTGTCTCACGTGCAGTCAGTTTTAATAGTGAAGCAACCAAAGCAATTAGATATGCGTTGTTATTGAGGTTCATTTGTTGAACACCCTCTAGTTCCCCAATCATCGAGTTCACAAGTGTTGTCAGTGGCAACTCATCGTTACGTGTTTGGCTCATCGGTAAGTGCAATGGATAGTCAACAAACTTGTCCAAATACATCTGTCCATTTGAGCCTGCACCATAGAAGGTTTCGACAGCTTTTTGAACCTGTTCACGATTCCACAGCAATACATAGACAACGCCATCCAAATCAAACAGGTGTTTTAGCCTTTCCAAAAACCGAATTGCATAGCTTGGTGAGCATCTATCTAGCTCATCTACAAAGACAACCATTTTTGAGTGCTGATCACCGATTGCATCTGTCAGCAATTTCTTCAGATCATCAAGGTTTTTCTTTTTCTCTCTTGCATCTGACAAATGCTTTTTGAGATAAATCTCACTGCTGCTCTTGCCTGCATCAGCCGCAGCCTCTAAGACATCTTTATCAACGCCAACGTAGTTACCGGCTGCCTTGATAGCTGCTTTAGTTACTGCTGGCAGAAGCTTCGAAAGGTAGGGTGACGCTCTTTGTAAAAATGAGTCTGCTTCCGCATCTTCCAGTTGCGAGGCAATACTAGCGATCAGCGACATTGATGGATCGTCATTCCAGTCAGCGTCAAAAACATCTATCCATACAGTTCGTACTTTGCCTTGCTGGTCTAGGTCCGCTTTTAATTGCTCGCCAAACCATGACTTTCCAACACCCCAATCACCATCAATCGCGATAACTCCTTTGGGAATCCTTTCGATGAGTTTGATAAGGTTTTGGGCGTATGGTTTTCGACCTAACGCATCTTTTGCGTAGGGAGGTTGTATCTGTACAGCAGGCTTTGCTTCTGGTTGCGTTGTCATTGGAGCCAATCAATTTATTTTGTCAACTCTATTCCAGTTTTGTGTAATTTTCTTGATTTGACGCTCTTGAATGCGTCATTCGTGCCCATATCGTTAAGTTATGCCGCTAGGCAAGTCGCTATGCGGTTCAACAAGGACCTATATGAAACAACCTGGACTCGACAACCGCCATCGCGATGAAGACGGAACCATCCGCCAAAAACGTGGCGACACGCTTAACAAGAACCTGCCAAAGCCAATTCCGGGCTTTTCGGGTGAGACAACACTGCAACAGATGCGTGATGCCACTGGCAAGATTAGTGAACGTGCTGTCCGTGCTGCAGCCAAGAAACTCCCGTAAAAAATCGGCGCCGATTTTTTAAGCCACCTGAGGGCAACAAACTTTCTTGCAAAGCTAAGCGCCAGCCGCCCGATAGACGCAGAGGACTAGAACATTGCTGAACCTAGGAGCGATGGTGTCGTTTTACACGACAGCAGCTATCTCTCATTTTGAGAGTTACAGAAAGCAAAACGCACGATGGGTTAGATCGTGCGTTCTTGGATCAAAACTGAAAAGTCATCAGCGATGTGGTCGTCTAGCGGGGGCACTGCTTGGTGGCATACGGGTCTCAATATGCCTAAAAGTTACACGCCCCTTGCTCAAGTCATAGGGTGACATCTCTACCGTGACTTTGTCACCAGCCAAGATGCGAATTTTGAATTTACGCATCTTGCCGCCGATGTAGGCCACGATTTGATGCTTGTTATCTAACGTGACGCGATAACGCATGTCTGGCAAAACTTCATCCACTTTGCCTTGCATTTCAATCAGTTCTTCTTTGGCCATGTGGACCTCCAGTTGTTAGGCAAATGCCTTGGGGTTAATCAGCCAGTAACGGCCTTGTACAGCGGCATAGGTCAAGGCACTGTCTGCAGAGTCGAACTCTGGATGAAAGCTGTAGACCTTGTCGTGTGTTTGAGATTTCTGACCACAACGCACAGACAGCGATGCGATATAGCGACCGTTCTGACAAGTACGGGTCATTGGAGTGATTAAAAATTTGCCCGCAGTGAATGCGGTAGTTGTATGAGTTGTCATGAGTAAAAAGTAAATACGGCCCAGAAAGAGCCAAGCTGACGAATATGTCAGTGCAATGAGCTTGCCAAGTTTGGAAAGAATGACCACCAAAAACCCAGTGAGATAGGAGGCGGTAGAGGTGTGTAGCGTTGAGGGTGCTACTGCCCAGTCAAACTTAATTACAGGAAAGGTAAGCAATTACCTGCAATGCTTGGAATTTTAATTCCAAACAATTAAGAACGCAACAAAAATGTTTGATCGAGTGCATCTACTCCAACGTTGAACTCTCAAGCCCTGAGGCGTTCTGCCGATATAACGAAAGTTCATCCTCAAGCCCATCCACCACCATGACACAAGTTTTTTCTCAGCAGTGGATCCAGCCTCAAAATCTGTGGCATAATCTTGGTCTTCTCTCCCGTGCCCGGGTGGTGAAATTGGTAGACGCAGGGGACTCAAAATCCCCCGCCGCGAGGCGTGCCGGTT
>Ga0213920_1000663_pt1 | contig 23785 bp, 23 predicted proteins | sample McNCre1117MG_FD_161054 | JGI IMG/M metagenome (GOLD analysis project Ga0213920, IMG submission 161054) | Freshwater microbial communities from McNutts Creek, Athens, Georgia, United States - 11-17 MG | ecosystem: Environmental > Aquatic > Freshwater > Creek | place: USA: Georgia | collected...
GGTTACATTCCGAACCCGGAAGCTAAGACTCTCTGCGCCGATGGTACTGCAAGGGGGACCTTGTGGGAGAGTAGGACACCGCCGGACTTAATTTACAAAATGGCCACCTTTCGAGGTGGCCATTTTGCTTTAACTACAATTTCAACTGGAGGATAACGTGTCAGAACAGGATAACGAGCGCCCAGAGCGCTCCAATTCGGACCGACCAGCTTGGAAAAAGAGCGATTCGGACCATTCAGGTTCGCGCTCAGAGCGACCAGGTTCGCGTTCAGAGCGTCCCAGTGGCCGTTCCGAACGTTCGAACTCTAATGCAGATCGCTCAGGTTCACGCCCAGGCCGAGATGGGGCCCGCCCCGAGCGAGGCGGATCTCGTCCGCAGCGCGATGGAGATCGCCCGCGTTTTGAGCGCGAGCGTCCAGGGCGTGCCGGTGACGGCCGCGATGGCAAGCCGCGTCCAGAGTGGCAAACCCGGGTTGAGCGTGCTCGCCCGGAAGATCGCGAAAAGTCTCCGATGATCCCAGAGGAGATAACCGACAAAGACCTAGACCTCTTGGTCCGCGTTCAGATGAAGACTTTGAGCCCAGAGAACGCTGAGCGCGTTGCTCGGCACCTCGCCATGGTCAATCTACTGATCGACGCCGACCCGGAACTCGCTCACAAGCATGCCCTGGCTGCCGCGGATCGCGCCGGACGAATTGGTATTGTTCGCGAGACCGTGGGTCTTACTGCCTATACCATCGGTGACTTTGCTCTGGCTCTGCGCGAGATGCAGGCTTACCGCCGCATTTCTGGCAAGGATGACCAGCTGCCCATCATGGTTGACTGTGAACGCGGCCTCGGTCGTCCTGAAAAGGCACTTGAGCTGGGTCGTTCGGTTGCTCGCGATACCCTCGAGCCTGGAGTTCGCGTGAATCTCGCCATCGCTATGAGTGGTGCGCGTCTAGATCGCAATGAGAACGAGCTCGCTCTTGCCGAGCTGGAAATCGCTGAGCTCAATCCTGAACGCGTATTTGAGTACTCTCCGCACCTCTTCCGCGCCTATGCGGACACTTTGGAAATCTTGGACCGCAAGCCTGAAGCCCAGAAATGGTTCAAGCTTGCGGACCGCGCCGATGCGGCACTTAGCGCGAAGAATGCGCCCGCGGTTGAGGTCCAGGACATCATCGAAGAACTCGTGATTCCCGAGCCTTATGAGCCACGGCAGTCGCGAGACTCGCGCGATGGCGGTCGCGATGACCGTCCTCGACGCGAATACTCTGACCGTCCTCGACGCGAATACTCTGACCGTCCTCGACGCGACGGCGATGACCGTCCTCGTCGTGATTCGAGTGATCGTCCACGACGTGATTCGAGCGATCGACCACGGCGTGATGAGCGTGACTCGGCACCTAGCGACCAGAACGATGCAGGCGAGCGGCTTGACTCGACCGGAGCCAAGCAGGTTTTGCGCTTCGGAAACGAGAAACAGGGTTGGAAGAAGCCAAGTGGCAAGTAGCATTTGGGGCAAGTACGACACGCTACTGGCAGACCTAGACGGTGTGGTCTATGAGGGTAAGAAGGCCATTGAGCCGGCTCCTTCGGTGATCAACCACCTTCAGTCTGAAGGCGTGAAGATTGGCTATGTAACCAACAACTCTTCCAGGCGCCCGGAGACCATTGCAGAGCAACTGCGCGGCTTTGGTGTGCACGCCTCGCCTGAGCAGGTGGTGGTGTCATCGCAGATTGGTGTCGAGTTGCTTGCAACGCTAATCCCGGCGGGTTCGAAAGTTCTCGTTGTCGGGGGTGATGGGCTTCGTCACGCCGTTACCTCGGCCGGATTCGAACTGGTTCACTCCAGCGATGAAAGTCCCGCCGGAGTGATCCAAGGGTTTGCACCCGACGTTGCTTGGAGCCATTTGGCGGAGGCCGCCTTCAGCATCCAAAAGGGTGCAAAGTGGGTTGCCACCAACCAGGACTGGACCCTCCCGCAGGAGCGCGGTATTGCACCGGGCAACGGAACCCTGGTTTCGGCTGTACATACCGCCGTTGGAATACTTCCACCCATCGCAGGAAAGCCGGAGCCGGCTATCTATCATGCGGCTGTGCGTCGATTCGAATCCAAGGCACCGCTTTTTGTGGGTGACCGCATCGACACCGACATCATCGGTGCAAACCGTGCCGAGATCGATTCTGTTTTAGTTATGACCGGAATTTCCACGCGCAAGGAAGTGCTTGGAATCAAGCCCGAGGGCCGTCCGACTTACATCATTGGCGATTTGTCTGAGTTGACGAGTCCGTATGAACAGCCAAAGCAGACCAAGCGCGGCTTCAAGGCCGGTAAAACACTGGTTGAGTTGCTTGGCAACAAGGTTCGTGTCATCGATGGCGATCCGCGCAGCCTCAGTGCTCTGCGTGCCGCCTGCGCAGTTATCTATAACAGCGATTTGCCAATATACGCGCTCGACGTTGAGCCAGCGCTTTACGAATAGGATTTGACCATGGATGACAAGATGCTGGAAGACCTTGCGGTTGAGTTGGGCCGAGTTGGCGACCTTCCGCTTGAAGAGCAACCAGAAGCCTTTGCCGCGATTCGCGATCAACTGGAAACCGTCCTCGAATCCACTCCAAGCGAATAGAAGTATTCCAAAATGAGTATGCGTTTAGACGTGGCGTTGGTTGAGCGCGGCATGGCACGCTCCCGAACCCACGCGGCCAGCTTGGTTGAGGCCGAGCGAGTGATCGTGGCCGGTCTGCCTGCACGAAAGGCATCCCAACCCGTCACCGAGGATTCGGAAATCAAGGTTCTCGAGGCCATCGACTACGTCTCGCGTGCCGGTCACAAGCTTGCAGGGGCGCTGGATGAGTTTGCCGAAATAGAGATTGAAGGCAAGCAGTGCCTGGACGTAGGCGCATCAACTGGCGGTTTCACCGAGGTCTTGCTGCGCCGTGGTGCCAGCCGAGTGGTGGCGCTCGACGTCGGTCATGGCCAGTTGGTTCCAGAGTTGGCTCGAAATCGGCGCGTAATTAATCTCGAAAACTTTAACGCCCGCGAACTGAACCCGGAAACCCTGCGCGAACGCACCGCCGAACTCGGTGTAACCGTCGATGTTGCCAAAGACCCCATTCAAATTGTGGTTTCCGACTTGAGCTTCATTTCGCTCACCCTGGTGCTGCCGGCAATCGTTAGCGTGGCGCCTGATGCAGACATCGTTTTGCTGATTAAGCCCCAGTTTGAGGCTGGAAAACAGAGCCTAAATGCTCGAGGAATTGTCAACGATCACCGTCAGCGTGCCGCCGCAATAAAGCAAGTCTTCGACTGTGCTCGTGACCTAGGACTCTGGGTGCACGGTCTAGAGAAGTCGAACCTGCCCGGAACCCACGGAAACATTGAATATCTCATGTGGATAAGTGCCAGACCTAACCTAAATCGGGAAGAATGGTCTGAAAGGATCGAAACTTTAGCCAAGCAGCGTTAGGAGGCGGACGGCTATGCAGAGAATGGTGCTGTTGGTTAGCCACGTTCGCCGCGACGAGGCGCTTGCTGCGACCCTAGAAACCGCAACCCTGTTGCAGTCCAAGGGCATTACGCCAGTGATGGATGCGTCTGAGCTTGATGTGCTTGGGCAGTGGGCGGCGAAGCAAAACCTAGAGAGTCAGTGCTCTGGCATTCGCACTCTGGGCGCCGATGCACACGTAGCCGAACTCGAACTTGCCGTGGTGCTTGGCGGTGATGGCACCATCTTGAAGGCAGCCGAGCTGGTCCGAGAGGCCAACACTCCGCTGCTTGGCATCAACCTAGGTCACGTTGGTTTCCTCGCCGAAAGTGAGCGCGATGGCCTGCAGCTTGCTGTTCAGCGGGTGGTCGCCAAGGACTACATGGTGGTAGAGCGTCTCACTCTCGATGTTTCCGTTGTGGTTGATTCCAAGTTGGTTTATTCCACCTGGGCTCTAAACGAGGCTTCGGTTGAAAAGTCCGCTGCTCAAAAAATGCTTGAGCTGGTAATCGAAATTGATGAGCGTCCACTGATTGGCTTTGGCGCCGACGGAATCGTCATGAGTACGCCAACCGGTTCAACCGCATACGCCTTCAGCGCCGGTGGTCCTGTGGTTTGGCCAAACGTTGAGGCACTGCTTTTGGTTCCCATCAGTGCTCACGCCCTGTTTGCTCGACCACTTGTGGTGGCTCCTTCATCACTGATGGCGGTTGAGGTTTCGCAGTCCTCAGCCGGGTCTGGTGTGCTGTGGTGTGATGGTCGTCGTACCATCAATCTGCCGCAGGGTGCCCGGGTGGAGGTTTCACGTTCGCCCGAGTCGGTGCGCCTAGCCCGATTCCGCGATGCACCTTTCACAGATCGACTGGTTAACAAATTTGCCCTTCCGGTTACCGGCTGGCGAGGTCGTCGGGTAGACAAGGACGGCCATCAGCAGTGATTGAAGAAATCGTCATCCGTGATCTGGGAGTAATCGCCGAGGCGCGCCTGAAGATTGGCAAGGGCTTCACCGCGCTAACCGGCGAAACCGGAGCCGGAAAAACCATGATTCTCACCGCACTCGGCCTGCTGCTCGGCGAGCGTGCCGACAGCAGCTCGGTGCGCAAGGGGCAGTCACAGGCTCAGGTTCACGGCCTTTGGAACCTCGATCCAAGCACCACAGTTGCTAAAACCGTGGCAGGCAGGCTGGCCGAAGCCGACGTAGATTTTGACCCATCCGAACTAATCATTAGTCGCACTGTTGCGGCCGATGGTGGAAGTCGTGCCAGCATCACCGCCCGCCCGGTTCCGGCCAGCCTGCTAGCAGAGTTGGGTGAGCAACTTGTGGTGGTTCACGGGCAGTCCGATCAAATCAGACTCAAGTCTCCGACCGCACAACGTGAGGCACTCGATGCCTTTGCGGGTGAACGTCTGGTTTCGATCCTTGAAGAGTATTCCGCAATTTTTAGTAACTGGCAGACCGCCACCACCAAGTTGGCTCAGCTGCGATCAGATGCTGCCACAAGACTTAGGGAAGCCGAGGAATTGCGCGCCGATGTTGCCGAGTTGGAATCGGCAGATCCACAGCCCGGAGAAGATGCAGAGCTTTCGGCGCTCGCCGATCGGTTGAGCAACGTGGAGGCCATTCGCATGGCTGCCGCTGCGGCTCACGAGGCCATTTCCTCTGAAAATATCGGGGACGCCAACGATGTTTTGGGGCTGATTAGCGCAGCCCGCAAGCAGGTTGAGGCAGGAGCCTCTTTCGACACCAGACTCGAACCAATCACCGAAAAATTGCGCGAACTCGGTTTCCAGGTCCGTGAAGTGGCGGGGGAGCTGGCCAGCATCTTGGCCTCGCTAGAAACCGACTCGGAACGAAGCCTGGACGAGATTCAGTCCCGACGATCGGTGCTCAACTCGCTAATGCGTCGTTTCGGCCCCACCCTTGAAGACGTTATTGCCCACCGTGAGACTGCCAGCCGGCGTCTGCTGGATCTGGACACCAGCGACGAGCAGGTGGCAGAGCTTGAGGCCAAAGTTGGGGCCCAGCATGAGGCATTGCAGGCGCTCGCCGGTGAGATGACCGCGGTGCGAACTGAGGCGGCCCTCAGCCTCGCCGCGCAGGTCACCGATGAATTAAACGCACTCGCCATGCCAGGCTCGAGTCTGGTTGTCCAGGTTTCCCCGGCTGCACTTGGCCCACACGGAGCCGACGAAGTGGCTATCTTGCTCGGGTCCTATCCCGGGGCAGATCCTCGCCCCCTTGGTAAGGGTGCCTCGGGTGGCGAGCTGAGTCGAATCATGTTGGCCATCGAGGTGGTGCTGGCACAGCACCGAAACAACCCAACCTTCATTTTTGATGAGGTAGATGCGGGAGTGGGCGGTGCCGCAGCAATCGAAATTGGCAAGCGCCTGGCCAAGTTGGCTCAGCGGGCTCAGGTTGTAGTTGTCACTCACCTAGCCCAGGTGGCGGCATTCAGCAACACTCATCTGCGAGTTTTGAAAAACCACGACGGCGAGTTCACTGCCAGTGACGTGGTTGCACTCACCGAGGTTGCCCGGGTTGAGGAATTGGCACGAATGCTGAGTGGCCTTGCCGATAGTGAGCTTGGCAGGGCTCACGCCGCCGAGCTCTGGCAGTTGGCCAAGGAGAACTGGCCCCACTAATTTGGTGTCAAATTAAGTTTGTGGGCTGTCATTGTGCAACACGCCGAACCCGCAATGTTAGACTCTAATTCCATGGCACAGAGCATGGATTCGGGTAAAACACGTCACATTTTCGTCACCGGCGGTGTGGCCTCATCCCTTGGAAAGGGATTGACGGCAGCCTCCCTCGGTAACCTTCTAACTGCTCGCGGACTACGCGTAGTTATGCAGAAGTTGGACCCCTACCTAAATGTGGATCCAGGCACCATGAACCCTTTCCAGCACGGTGAGGTATTTGTAACCGAAGACGGCGCCGAGACCGACCTGGACATTGGTCACTACGAGCGCTTCCTAGACATCAACCTTGGCCAGAGCGCCAACGTAACCACCGGCCAGATCTACTCTGCTGTGATCCAGCGTGAGCGCCGCGGCGAGTACCTTGGCGACACCGTCCAGGTTATTCCGCACATCACCGATGAGATCAAGCGTCGTATGCGTCTTCAGGCTCACGAGAACCCAACCCCTGATGTAATCATCACCGAAATCGGTGGCACCGTCGGCGACATCGAGTCGCTGCCGTTCATCGAAGCCGCGCGCCAGGTTCGTCACGATGTTGGCCGCGACAACGTGTTCTTCGTTCACGTCTCATTGGTTCCATACCTGGGCCCATCGGGCGAGCTGAAGACCAAGCCAACCCAGCACTCGGTGGCCGCGCTTCGCTCCTACGGAATTCAGCCAGACGCTATTGTGCTGCGCAGCGACCGCGAGGTTCCAGCTGGCATCAAGAACAAGATTGCGCTGATGTGCGACGTGGACGTGAAGGCAGTTGTTAACGCAGCTGACGCAGCAAGCATCTACGACATCCCAAAGGTGCTGAACGGCGAAGGCCTAGACAGCTACATCATCAAGCACCTTGGCCTCGAGGCCAAGGACGTTGACTGGAGCCACTGGACTCCGGTGCTAAACGCCGTGCACGAGCCAAAGCACGCAGTCACCATCGGCTTGGTCGGAAAGTACATCGACCTACCGGACGCCTACCTGAGCGTTACTGCCGCGCTTCACGCCGGTGGCTTTGCCAACCAGAGCAAGGTCAACATCAAGTGGATCGCAAGCGACACGTGTGAGACCGAGGCGGGCGCCGAAGAGGCACTGCGCGACGTCGATGCAATCTGTATTCCAGGTGGCTTTGGTGTTCGCGGCATCGAAGGCAAACTCGGAGCACTCAACTACTCGCGCAAGCACGGCATTCCAACCCTTGGCCTCTGCCTGGGTCTGCAGTGCATGGTCATCGAGTACGCGCGCAACGAGGCGGGTCTTGAGGGCGCTTCCTCCACCGAGTTTGACCCTGAGGCCAAGTACCCCGTCATCGCAACCATGGCCGAACAGGTGGATATTCTTGCCGCCGGCGACATGGGTGGAACCATGCGTCTGGGTAAGTACATCGCAGCACTAAAGCCTGGTTCGATCGTGGCCGAGGTCTACGGCAGCGACACCAGCGAAGAGCGTCACCGTCACCGCTACGAGGTCAACAACACCTTCCGTGACCAGATTGCTGCGGCAGGCCTGGTCTTCTCGGGCACCTCGCCTGACGGCCACCTGGTTGAGTACGTTGAGCTTCCTCGCGATGTTCACCCCTACTACGTTGCAACCCAGGCGCACCCTGAGTTCAAGAGCCGTCCAACCAAGGCGCACCCGCTCTTCCGCGGCCTGGTTGAGGCTGCCTTGGCTCGCCAAGCTGCAACTCGCATCTTCGACTCCGAAGACAACTAGGCAATGCCAAAGGACGAGTCGGTCGACTTCCCGATCCTCAGAGCGGAAACCGCATTTGAGGGCAAGATTTGGAACATCGAGCGCGAGTCCTTTGATTACAACGGTTCGGTCTTAACTCGAGAGTTTGTTGCGCATCCGGGAGCGGTTGCAATCCTTGCCATCGATGACCTCCAGCGGGTGTTGCTGATCCGTCAGTATCGGCACCCGGTTCGCAAATACCTGTGGGAGATTCCTGCCGGGCTGACGGATATTCCGGGGGAACCCAGGCTGGAAGCCGCCAAGCGCGAGCTAATGGAAGAAACCGGTTACGTCGCCAGCGACTGGACCAGACTGCAAGATTTCATGACCACGCCCGGTGGCAACGATGAAGTGATTACCATCTACCTGGCCCGGGGGCTGAAGCACGTTGGCCACGACCTGGAGCTGGACGGCGAGGAAGTGGACATGATCAGCCAGTGGTTCCCGCTGGAAGAGGCGCTCGCAAGCGTGTTGGCGTCTGAAATCCAAAGTCCAAGCGCCGTGGTTGGAATCATGGCAGCCGCGCATCGACTTGGCGTAAAGCCCAAAGCCTAAATGCCTGCGAGCGACGAGCTGGAAAAACTGGTGGACCGCTATCTGCGGCACCTTTCACTGGAACGTGGCCTAGCCAAAAACACCCTCGCCGCCTACAACCGCGATCTGGGTGACTACCTTGGTTTCTTGCGGGGGATGGGCATTCAGTCGCCGACTGAGATCACCGACATTCTGATCGAAACCTTCGTAGAGAAGATTGCCACCACGCGCAAGGCGTCTTCGGTGGCACGCACCCTCGCCGGCATTAGAGGTTGGCACAAGTACCTGATGTTGGAAGGAACCCTGGTGCGTGACAACGCGCACAAGGTGGCACCGCCCAAGGCGGCAAAACGACTTCCAAAGGCAATCAGCCTGGATCACGTGGTTGCGCTTTTAGACGCTGCCGGACCCGAGCCCTTCGACGAGGCCGACGCCAATGTAGATCCGATCAGGCTGCGTGACCGCGCGATTCTAGAGTTGCTTTACGCCACTGGGGCGCGAGTGTCCGAAATCGTTAGCCTGGACATCGATGACCTGCTTGATCCAACGATGATTCGACTGTTTGGAAAGGGATCGAAAGAGCGGATTGTTCCGGTCGGCAGGTATGCCAATCGCGCGCTGCAAAACTACCTGGTTCGCACCCGACCGCAACTTGTTGCCAAGGGCAAGGGAACGCCCGCGGTATTCCTGAATCAGCGCGGTGGCCGGCTCAGCCGGCAAAGCATCTGGCAGGTAATTGCCGATGCTGCCGAGGCGGCTGCACTGCCGGTTGAGGTCTCGCCACACACTTTGCGCCACTCGTTCGCCACGCACCTGCTGGAGGGTGGGGCAGATGTGCGCGTGGTGCAGGAGCTGCTGGGACACTCATCGGTGGCAACCACCCAGATTTACACCCTGGTGACCGTCGACAGCCTGCGCGAGAGCTACGTTTTAGCCCATCCGCGGGCAACCAGCACCACCTTCAAGTAAACCTTAAAGTAGCCGTGTCGCGCCCCGCCTAAAGGGTAGGCTGAACTGAGTAAATCGAGCACCACCGGGAGGTTATGCAATGGCTAAGAAAGACGTTTCTGATACACGTTTTCCTGTTCCGAAGCCGTTAGCCTCGCACGGACCGGCCCGCACCATTGCAATGTGCAATCAAAAGGGTGGCGTCGGCAAGACCACCAGCACAATCAACATTGCGGCATCGCTGGCCGAATATGGCCGCAAGGTTCTGCTCGTTGACTTCGATCCACAGGGTGCGCTGAGTGCTGGTCTCGGAATCAATGCCTACGATGACTCGGCTACCGTTTACGACCTGCTCAAGGACCGCAATCTTCACCCACACGAGGTCATCGTTAAGACCTCGGTGCCAAACCTGGACGTAATCCCGGCAAACATCGATCTCTCGGCTGCGGAAGTGCAGCTGGTCAGCGAAGTGGGTCGCGAGACCATCCTCCGCAAGGCACTGAAAAAGGTCGAGGACGAGTACGACGTCATCATCATCGACTGCCAGCCGTCGTTGGGCCTGCTCACCGTGAACGCGCTGACCGCAGCTCACGGAGTGGTCATTCCGCTTGCCTGCGAGTACTTCGCGCTTCGCGGTGTGAAGCTGCTTATGGACATCATGGAACGGGTTCGTGAAAACACCAACGAAACCCTGCAGCTAGACGGCATCCTGGCCACCATGTACGACGGTCGAACCTTGCACAGCCGCGAGGTCTTGGAGCGCCTGCACGAGGCCTTTGGCGACAAGGTTTTCCGCAGTGTCATTCACCGCACCGTGAAATTCCCGGATGCCACCGTGGCCGCACAGCCAATCAACTCATTCGCGCCTGATTCGGAGGCAGCAGCGTCCTATCGCACCGTTGCCCGCGAGCTGGTCAGCCGTGGCTGCGCCGCTTAGCGAAGCAGAGGTCAATCCGGGCTTTGCCCTGTCACTCGGTAACTTTGAGGGCCCATTCGACCTGCTGCTCAATCTAATTTCCAAGCACCAGCTGGACATCACTGAGGTTTCACTCTCCAAGATCACCGATGAGTTCATCAAATACGTTCGCGGGCTTGACGAAGCCGAGGAGCTGGAGCAGGCCTCCGAGTTTCTGGTGGTGGCAGCCACCCTGCTCGACCTCAAGATTGCAAGCCTGCTTCCGAAGGGCGAGGTTGTCGACGCCGAAGACGTGGCGCTTTTTGAAGCCAGAGACCTGCTGTTTGCCAGACTGCTGCAGTACCGAGCCTTCAAGGAAATAGCATCTTGGTTTGCAACTGCTATGGCCTTCGAAGCTCGCCGAATCCCTCGAGAGGTTCGGCTTGAGGAGCGGTTCCGGAACCGCAAACCTGAACTGATCTGGAATGTCTCTCTGGCCGAGTTTGCCAAGGTGGCCGAGGAGGCGCTCACCCCCCGCGAGATTCCAGCTGTGGGTCTCACCCACCTGCACGCACCGAGGGTGAGCATCCGTGAGCAGGCTGCCGAGGTGGTCAAGCTGCTGCGCGAAGGCAAGCCGCTCAGTTTCCGTCAGCTCATCGGCGGGCTGAAGGACCGGGCCCAGGTGGTGGCAAGATTCCTTGCAATTTTGGAACTGTATCGGCAGGCTGCGCTCAGCTTTGACCAGGCCTCACCGCTCGGCGAGTTGACCCTAACCTGGCGCGCCGAAAACTTTGAATTTGAACAGCTAGACACCCTGGGAGCGGAGTATGACTCATAACGGACCAGACCTGACCATTCACGCGCAGGCGGTAGACGACGAGAACCTTCAGGCAGCCCTTGAGGCAATCCTGATGGTAGCCGAGTCGCCGGTACCGCTGGTCTCTTTGGCAGGCGCCCTAGATCGACCACTCAGCGACATCCGAGCTGCCATCACCGCTCTGGCAGCCAACTACTCGGGTGAGACCGAGGGTTCGACCAAGCGAGGCTTCGAGCTGCGAGAAATCGGTGGTGGTTGGCGCATCTATGTGCGCGAGGAGTATGACTGGGCAGTGAACATGTTCGTGGCCTCCGAAAACCCGACCAAGCTGAGTCAGGCAGCGCTTGAGACCCTAGCCGTGATCGCCTACAAACAGCCGATCAGTCGAGGTCAGGTGGCGAGCATACGTGCCGTCAACGTGGACAGCGTGGTGCGAACCCTGCTGAGCCGTGGCCTAATCACCGAGCTTTTTACCGACAGCGAAACGGGTGCGATTAACTACGGCACCTCCGAATTGACCCTGCAACTGCTGGGCATCAACAGCCTGGATGAGCTGCCGCTCATCTCTCCATACCTACCTAGTGCGAATAGCGAGTTTGACGTTGAGTTCTAATAAATCCGAGGGTGCCGAAACCGATGGCATCCGTCTGCAAAAAGTCTTAGCCAATGCCGGCGTGGCAAGCCGTCGTGTCTGTGAGGAACTGATCCTCGAGGGGCGCGTAAAGGTCAACGGCAAAAAGGTGACCGAACTTGGCACCCGAATCAATCCTGAGGTGGATCAGGTGCAGGTAAATGGCAACCCGATTCAGTTGGATGCCAGCCGCCTTTACCTGGCACTGAACAAGCCATTCGGTGTCGTCTCAAGCATGAACGACGAGGGTGGCCGGCCAGACCTGCATCAGTTCACCATCGGCTACGACCGAGTTTTCAACGTTGGTCGTCTGGACGCCGAAACCACCGGCCTGATTCTGCTAACCAACGACGGCGACCTCGCTCACAAACTTGCGCACCCATCCTTCGGTGTAATCAAGACCTACTGGGCCCGGGTAAAGGGAACCGTAGACCAGGGTGCGCTAAACAAGCTGCTATCCGGTGTCGAGCTGGATGACGGCCTGGCCCAGGCCGACCGCGTGCGCCTCATCGATGTGGCGGGAGAAGAATCTATGGTCGAGATTGTTCTGCACTCCGGCAGAAACCGCGTGGTTCGCCGTATGTTTGAGGCCGTTGGCCACCCGGTGGTCTCGCTGGTTCGTAAGCAGTTCGGACCAATTCAGCTGGGCGCGCTAAAGGCCGGAGCGGTTCGTGAACTCAATAAAATGGAGGTAAGCGCGCTGTTTAAGGCCGCCGAAGGCAAGGACGTGCGAACTCCGCGCCCAATTGAAAACAAGCAACCGCAGCGCCCGCAGCGCTCAACCGGAAATGGCCGCCCAACCGGATCATCGTTTGGAAAGCCAACCGGAAAGCGCGGTCCAAGCTCTGGTCGACCAGGTGGTCGTCCAAATAACGGAAGAAATCGATAAATCATGGCTGTACGTGCGATTCGTGGCGCAATCCAACTAGATCGTGATGACCGGGAGCATCTGCTAAAGGCTACCGCCGAGCTGCTCACTAAGACCATCCACGCCAATGATCTTGATAGCTCGCAGCTAATTTCCATTCTCTTTACCGCCACTCCAGATATCACCAGCGAATTCCCTGCTGTGGCAGGCCGCGAGTTGGGGCTTACCGACGTGCCGCTGATGTGTTTTGTCGAAATGAACGTCAAGCATGCGCTGCCACTTGTGGTGCGGATCATGATTCACGCCGACATCGAAAAAGAGCGAAACGAGATACAGCACGTCTACCTGCGCGGCGCGACCGCGCTCCGATTGGACATCGCCCAGTGAGTCGAGTCTCGGGACAGGTTCGAATCGTAGGTACCGGTTTACTGGGTACCTCGATTGGCCTCGCCCTGAGTAAGCAGGGGATTGATGTCATCCTCAGCGACTCGTCCCGTTCGAGCCAGGCGCTCGCAGTTGACTATGGTGCTGGCCGAGAGCCGCGCGAAGGCGACGCCCCAAATTTGGTTGTGGTTGCGGTTCCGCCCGACCACACGGCAACCGTTGTCGCTGCCGAGCTGGCGGCCTACCCGGCAGCTGTCGTCACCGATGTGGCGAGCGTAAAGTTGCCCATTCTGCAGGAGCTGCAGGCAATGGGAATCGCACTCGATAACTACGTGGGTTCGCACCCGATGGCTGGCCGCGAACGCGGTGGAGCAATTTCTGGACGTTCCGATTTGTTCATCGGTCGACCCTGGGTCGTGGTTCCACACGCCGAATCGAACTTTGATTCGGTGAAGGCAGTGACCGATTTGGCGCTCGACCTCGAATCGGTGCCTGTAAACATGGAGCCGATCGAGCACGACCACGCCGTGGCAGCGGTGAGCCACGTTCCGCAGGTGGTTTCTAGCCTGCTTGCCGGACAGCTGATTTCAACCAGTGCTCAGGAGATTTCGCTCGCCGGACAGGGGTTGCGCGACACCACCCGCATCGCTGCCAGCGACCCCGGTCTTTGGGTGCAGATTCTGTCTGCAAACGCCGCTCAGGTGGCTCCGGTGCTAAAGGATTTGGCCAAAGACCTAGAGAAACTGATTGGCGCCCTCGAAAATCCTGAGGCGGGCGGCTCACTGAGCGTCATCAGCCGTGCCATCGAAGCCGGCAATCGAGGCGTAGAGCGTATTCCTGGTAAGCACGGCGGCGGACACAAGAACTACGCAACCGTCTTGGTCAAGATCGACGACCAGCCAGGTCAGTTAGCAAAATTGCTCACCGAAGTTGGCGAGATCGGAATCAACCTGGAAGACCTCAAACTGGAGCACTCGCCCGGCGCCCAGATTGGTTTGGTAGAGATTTCGGTGCTGCCGGAGGCCGAGCCCAAGCTGGTCGCAGACCTAACTCAGCGCGGTTGGCGACTGGCCTAATGTCAATGTTTGTTGTGGCCATCGACGGCCCGGCCGGTAGCGGCAAGTCTAGTGTTTCCAAGCAGGCGGCGAGGCAGCTGGGCTGGGGTTATCTGGATACCGGGGCGGCCTACCGGGCGTTGACCTGGGCCACCATGAACTTAGACGAGCTTGCCCTGGCCGAATTGACAAGCGCAAACCTTGCCGTGGCCTTTGACTACGCCATCAGCACCAACCCCGACGACTACTGGGTTCGGGTTGGCGGCACCGATGTGACCGAAGCAATCAGAAGCACTGAGGTCGCGGAGGCGGTTAGCCAGGTGGCTCGCGTGCCTGAGGTCCGCAGCTTCATGAAACAGCTGACTCGTCGCCTGGTTTCGGAGTGCGAGCTGCCGGGAATCATTGTTGAGGGCCGCGACATCACGACAGTTGTTTTGCCAGATGCGCAAACCCGCCTCTTACTAACTGCGAGCGAAGAAGTTAGACTTAAAAGGCGTTCGGCCGAGCTTGGCCACAACGACACCCAGCAGGTGGCAAGGCAGGTATCGCATCGCGATGCCTCAGATGCCAAAGTGGTCGACTTCATGACCCCGGCTGATGGAGTCAGTTTGATTGACTCCAGTGACCTCAATTTTGAGCAAACCGTGGCAGCGGTTGTTGAAAGCATTGCCCGTGCCATTCCGATGGCCACAACAAAGGATTAACTTATGTCTGAGCAAGACGAATACGGCGATATTCCGCTGAGCGCCGAGTTCGTTGAGAAACTCAACGCACTTCCTGAGGAAGAAGCCGAAAACCGTGCCCTAGCGCTGCGTACCGGGCTGGAAGAATTCGACCTCGACGAGGACGACCTCGATGTTCTAAACGCCGACCTAGACTGGACCGATGGTCCGGTCATGCTACCCGCGCTTCCGGTGCTGGCAATCGTAGGTCGTCCAAACGTTGGCAAGAGCGCGCTGGTAAACCGCATTCTTGGCCGCCGTGAGGCAGTTGTCGAAGACAAGCCGGGCGTTACCCGCGACCGCATTTCTTACAAGGCTGAATGGAACGAACGAAAGTTCACCCTCGTTGACACCGGAGGCTGGGAGCCAGATGCCAAGGGAATCGATCTATCGGTTGCCATTCAGGCCGAGGTGGCGGTAGAGCTTGCCGACGCCGTTTTGTTCGTTGTAGATGCGATGGTCGGTGCCACCAGCACAGACGAGCGTGTGGTCAAGATGCTTCGTGCCAGCGGCAAGCCAGTGATTCTGGTGGCTAACAAGGTTGATGACCTGCGCCAAGAGCCTGAGGCTGCGGTGCTATGGAGCCTGGGTCTGGGCGAGCCACACCCGGTTTCGGCGCTTCACGGCCGCGGAGTAGCAGACATGCTGGATGCCGCCATGAAGGTGCTGCCTAAGATCTCAAACGTCGCCAAGGAAGAATTCGGTGGCCCGCGCCGCGTTGCCCTGATTGGTCGACCAAACGTGGGCAAGTCATCGCTGCTGAACAAGGCGGTTGGAAGCGAACGTGCCGTGGTCAACGACCTGGCCGGAACCACCCGTGACCCAATCGACGAACAGGTAGAAATTGCCGGCAAGGTTTGGCGCTTTGTTGACACCGCCGGTATCCGTCGTCGAGTTCACCTGCAGCAGGGCGCAGACTTCTATGCCTCGCTGCGCACCGCAGCCGCACTAGAGCGCGCCGAAGTGGCAGTGGTTCTTCTAGACGTAACCGCACCAATCAGCGAGCAGGACATCCGCATCATCGACATGGTGCTGGAATCCGGCCGCGCGCTGGTGCTTGCCTTCAACAAGTGGGACATGCTGGACGATGAACGCCGAAAGTACCTCGAGCGTGAAATTGAGCAGGACCTGGCCCACGTGGACTGGGCTCCGCGCGTCAACATTTCGGCTAAGACAGGCCGCCACCTCGAGAAGCTGGTTCCGGCGCTAGAGATTGCCCTGGACAGCTGGGATAAGCGAATCCAGACCGGAAAGCTCAATGCCTTCCTGTCGGAGCTGGTCATGGAAACCCCGCACCCGGTGCGCGGTGGAAAGCAGCCACGAATTCTGTTTGCAACCCAGGCTTCAACTCGTCCGCCAAAGTTTGTGCTCTTCACCACCGGATTCTTGGACCCGGGCTACCGCCGCTTCATTGCGCGCCGCCTGCGCGAGACCTACGGCTTCGAGGGAACCCCGATCGAAGTGGGCATGCGTATCCGCGAAAAGCGCAAGCGCACAGCCTAATCTGGGCTCAGCCGCAACTAAGTTTTACCTAACAAACTCCCTCAGGCCGATTAGCGGTGCTGGGGGAGTTTGTTTATTTGCGAGTCATAGACTCAAGGCATGAGCCAACGAAGCAAAGTCTCCATCATCGGTGCCGGCGCGGTAGGAACCGCAACCGCATACGCCCTGCTAATCAAGCGCATTGCCGGCGAGGTTGCACTCTATGACGTGAACAAGGCGCGAGTAGAGGCCGAGGTCCTGGACCTGGCCCACGGCAGCCAGTTCACTAACCCCTCGCGGGTTTACGGCGGAGACGACCTCGAGGTGGTGCGCAACAGCGACATCGTCGTGATTACCGCAGGCGCCAAGCAGAAGCCGGGTCAAACCCGCCTCGATCTCGCCGGCGTCAATGTTGAGATTTTGCGCGACCTTATGCCCAAGCTGGTGCACCTCGCACCCGATGCCATTTACATACTGGTTACCAACCCCTGCGATGTTTTGGCGTACGCCGCCGTCCGATTCAGTGGACTGCCAGCGACCCGAGTATTCGCATCTGGAACCGTACTGGATTCCAGCCGCCTGCGCTGGCAGTTGGCAGAGCGCCTAGGGGTCAGCACCGAAAGTGTGCACGCGCTGATCGTCGGTGAGCACGGTGACAGCGAATTCCCGCTCTGGAGCGAGGTTAAGATTGGCCCAATCGCGCTGAGCGAATGGAACGTTGGTGGACGCGCACCGCTAGAGCAACATGAGCTGGACCAGATTGCCTACGACGTTAAGAACGCCGCCTACAAGGTGATCGAAGGCAAGGGTGCCACCAACTACGCGATTGGACTGAGTGCTGCCCGCATAGTTGAGGCGGTATTGCGCGATGAGGGTGTCATTCTGCCGGTGTCGTCGGTGCTGCACGACTATCTGGGAATCTCAGACGTCGCTTTGAGCGTGCCCACGCTGGTGAACCGTCAGGGTGCCGCCCAGGTTATCCCGATGAAAATCACCGAATCCGAAAACGACAAGCTGCAGACCTCTGCCAAAGCACTTCGGGAGTCGATTGTGAAGTTGGGCCTGGCCTAGTCCAAGTAGACTTGAATGGTTGTCCAGACCAAGGTTTGGGCATACGGGCTGTAGCGCAGCTTGGTAGCGCACTTGTCTGGGGGACAAGGGGTCGCCGGTTCAAATCCGGTCAGCCCGACAAAACCTTCGGTTTTGTTGACCGGATTTGCCTCATGGTTTCTGGATCACGTTTTCAGTGGTTGTTCGTCTCGGGAAACTCGCTCGGTCGCGAATACCGTAGTCAGCCCGACAACGCGTCGGAAACCAAACCTTAAGCCAAACGATAGACTCAGAGGCATGGCTGAGCAGCAAGAATCTATGTGGCGTCAGGCCCGGACCATTCCAAATATGCTCAGTTTCTTGAGGCTGGCGCTAATCCCAGTCTTTCTTTGGCTAATCCTGCGTCATGAAGGCGCGTGGGCGGTTGCGCTAGTTATTTTCAGTGGCTTCACCGACTACTTAGACGGCTACATTGCCCGCAAATACAATCAGGTGACCCGGCTTGGAAAGCTGCTGGATCCAGCCGCCGACAGGCTCTACATCTTTGCCACTCTAATTGGCATGGTGGCCACCGGGGTAATACCGCTTTGGTTGGCGCTGGTGATCATCGGCCGTGATGTGATGCTGCTGATTGTTTACCCGGTCCTTGCCACCCACGGCTACGGCCCACTTCCGGTGCATTACCTGGGCAAGGCGGGCACTTTTGCGCTTCTCTATGCCTTCCCGCTGTTGCTGATTGCCAACCTGTTCCAGACTGCAAACTATGTGATTTTGCCGCTAGCATGGGCCTTCGCACTCTGGGGTGCTGGCCTGTACTGGTGGGCAGGTTTCGTTTATGTAAAACAAGTTAAAGATTTGGTTTTTGGGGTGCGCGCAAACCGATAGGCTGGCTCCTAAGGAGATACAAAAATGGTTGAGTTTGCAGGTGAAGCGCCGGGAGGGGACGAAGTTACTTCGACCCAGCGTTTTAGCGAAGATCTGCTTGCGCAACACGGGGTGAAGCTCTCTACCGACGAAGCTGAGGCCATTGCGGCCCTGCCTTCGGGGCACGCACTCCTTGTGGTCAAGCGCGGTGCCGACATTGGTGCTCGATTCCTGTTGGATCAGGATGTAAACACCGCCGGTCGCCACCCAAACGCGGACATCTTTTTGGACGATGTCACGGTTTCGCGTCGTCACGCCGAGTTTCTGCGTCACGGAAGCAACTTCGAGGTTCGCGACCTCGGTTCACTGAATGGCACCTACTTTGATGGCGTCCGCATCGAAAGCGCACTGCTAGACGATGGCGCCGAGGTGCAGATCGGCAAGTTCCGCCTAACTTTTTACGCGTCACCAGAAGATAAGCGCGGGGCCTAATGCCAAACGCAAATCAGGCCCGACTCTATGTTGCGGGCCAACTTAAACTTCACACCATCGGTCAGGTCATTAATCAGCTTGACGCCGATTACCCAGGGCTGACCACTTCCAAGCTGCGCTTCCTCGAGGTTGAGGGGCTAATCACTCCGCAGCGCACTTCGAGCGGTTACCGCAAGTTCACTGCCGATGATATCGAGCGCATCCGAATCATCCTCGAGTTGCAGAACCGCAAGCTTCCGCTGAAAGAAATTGGCGAGTATCTGAGCCAGTTGGACTCGGGCCTCGCTGGCTCGCTACCTGGAGGCCAAGAGGCCCCAGAAGTCGTGATTCGCAAGCTGCGCGCCCGTCGCATCACAAAACTAGAGTTGACGGCCGAAACCGGAATCAGCGATGCAATGATCGGCGAGGCACAGGAACTCAAGTTCCTCGGTGTTGAACCGTTCGACTATTCGGCTCTTGAAATCGCTAAGGCCCTGGTTAACCTGAAGCGTTTTGGAATCACTCCGCGTCACCTGCGCGGCCACAAGGCTCTGGTTGATAGAGAGATCGGCATTATTGAGGGTGTGGTGGCTCCGGTGCTAAAGCGCGGTGAGACCTCTTCGCGTGCCAAGGCCGCTCAGTATGCCAGAGAAATCGAGCAGCAATTTGAGACCATTCGAACCGAATGGATCAATTCCTTCATCGCTAAAATCGAGAACTAGTCGCACCAATATTTCCGGCCGAAAATCCTTGTGGCAGTAGGCATTCCGAGCCGACACGCCGAGAACCCTAATCAGGGCTCTTGACCCGGTAGTTCATCAGAATTAAACCTGTACTTGAACCTTGTTGGTTCGGCAGACTGGAAAGGGGAGAGTGATGAGCGATTTTGACGCGACCTTTACCCCGGAAATCCAGCCGGCAGATTCTGCCTCAACCGAGTATTCGGACATGATTTTCACCGATGGCCTGCCAGCCACCGACGAGAAGTCGGGTTATCGTGGCACGGCGGCGGCGAGTGCCGTGGGCATTTCTTATCGTCAGCTTGACTACTGGGACCGTACCGGTCTGGTTCAGCCCAGTGTGCGCGGTGCCTCGGGTTCGGGTACTCAGCGCCTTTACTCCTTCCGCGACATCCTGGTGCTCAAGCTGGTCAAGAGCCTGCTCGATACCGGAGTTTCGCTCCAGCAGATCCGCACTGCCGTTGACGAACTTCGCGCCTCCGGAATTAACGAACTTGCCGGAATCACTCTCATGTCGGATGGCGCCCGAGTTTACCTGTGCACCACTCAGGACGAAGTGATCGACCTTCTCGGCCGTGGTCAGGGAGTGTTTGGCATTGCTGTCGGCCGCGTGCTGCGTGAGGTGGAGGCCACCCTGGTCAACATTCATCCCGACTCGCTGGCAGAGATTGACGAGCTGGCTCACCGTCGAGAGCGCAAGCGCGCCGTTTAGCTCCAGTTTTGCGGGCTGCCACGCTGCTCGCTAAGTAAAAAGTATGTAAAAAAAGAGGCCCTAGGCCTCTTTCATTTTTCTGCGGAAGAATCCGCGTTTCACCTCGGCCGACTTCGCCTTGCGGGCGCTTCGACCACGACCACGCTTGCGGGTTTCAACCACCAGTGATGCCTGAATCAGATTCAACAGCTCGTCGAAAAGCGACGAAATTTCTCCGGCGGATTCTCCCGGCCAAGAGTGAATTGGTCGGGCGGCTCCCTGGGCTTGCTGAATGGCCGCACGCTCCGGAAAAACTATTGGCAAGAGCACTTCTGAGACGATTCCGGCTAGTTCTTGGGAGCGGAAGTCATGCTCCACAAAGTTAGTGTTTACGCGGTTTAGCACCACGCCAGCAAGTGCCAGGCGGTGGTTCAGCTGGTCGTGAACCTCATCGACGGCGGTCATCGCTCGCTTTACAGAACTGACCGAAAAAATCCCTGGTTCGGCAACCAAAAGCACTCGGTCAGAAGCGGCCCAAGCGGACCGGGTAAGACCATTTAGCGAGGGGGGAGTGTCGATGATGACCAGATCGTAGTCGTCCTCGATTCGGCTGAGGGCCTCCTCGAGTTTCCAGATATCCCGCAGGGTCGGATTTGGCGTATCGAAGGCCGCAGCCAGCGGTTCACCAACCATGACATCGATTTTTGAAGGCTGTGCCTTGTTCCAAGTGGAAGGTAGGATTGCTTTATGCACAACGCCGTGCTGGGGACGCTTGATGACATCCATCACGGTAGTTTCAAAGTCCCCGATGGCACCCAATCCGGTGGACGCGTCACACTGCGTGTCAAGGTCGACTACCAAAGTCTTTAGACCCTTGGCATAGGCAGCAGAAGCTAAACCTAGCGAGACCGTGGTCTTACCTACGCCCCCTTTCAGGGAGCTAACGCTGAGAACATGCACCCAACTAGGCTACCTTTTTTGGAACCCGTCAAATCCACTTTGACAGCAGACCTCAAGGAAACTGAATGTTCAAGAAAATCCTGGTAGCAAACCGCGGTGAAATCGCTGTTCGCGCATTCCGTGCAGCCTACGAACTGGGCGCCAAAACCGTTGCCGTGTTCCCATACGAGGATCGCAATTCGGCGCACCGAATGAAGGCCGATGAGGCATACCAGATTGGCACCGAGGGTCACCCGGTTCGCGCCTACCTTGACGTTGACGAGATCATTCGCGTGGCCAAGGAGTCTGGCGCCGACGCCATCTATCCGGGCTACGGCTTCCTGTCCGAAAACCCCGAGCTGGCCCGCGCCGCAGCCGCTAACGGCATCACCTTCATTGGCCCTAAGGCCGAGGTCCTCGAGATGGCCGGAGACAAGGTCAACGCCAAGGCTGCCGCAATCGCGGCAGGCGTTCCGGTTCTGAAGAGCACCGAGTCTTCCACCAACATCGATGAGCTGGTGGCCCAGGCCCCGAGCATCGGTTTCCCACTGTTTGTAAAGGCAGTTGCCGGTGGTGGTGGTCGCGGTATGCGCCGCGTAGCCGAGTCGAAGGACCTGAAGGCTGCGCTAACCGAGGCATCGCGCGAGGCGGATGCGGCATTCGGAAACGGAGCCGTCTTCCTCGAGCAGGCTGTGCTTCGTCCTCGTCACATTGAGGTTCAGATTCTGGCCGATGGCGTCGGCAACGTTGTTCACCTGTTCGAGCGCGACTGCTCGATTCAGCGCCGCAACCAGAAGGTCGTAGAGATTGCTCCGGCACCGCACCTAGACCCCGAGCTGCGAGCGTTGATGTTCCGCGACGCCGTGGCGTTTGCAAAGCAGATCGGCTACGCCAACGCCGGAACCGTAGAGTTCCTGGTTGACACCGTGGGCCCTAACGCCGGCAAGCACGTTTTCATCGAGATGAACCCGCGCATCCAGGTGGAGCACACCGTTTCGGAAGAAATCACCGACATCGACCTGGTTCAGTCTCAGATGCGAATCGCCTCCGGCGAGACCTTGAAAGACCTCGGTCTTTCACAGGACAACATTGAGTGTCACGGTTTTGCGATCCAGTGCCGCATCACCACGGAAGACCCGGCTCAGAACTTCCGTCCTGACACCGGCAAGATCACAACCTACCGTTCGCCTGGTGGCGCCGGAATCCGCTTGGATGGCGGAACCGTATCGACCGGTGCAGAGGTAAGCCCATTCTTCGACAGCATGCTGGTCAAGCTGATTGCCAAGGGACGCGATTTCCCAGCCGCAGTGACCCGCGCCAAGCGTGCGCTCGCCGAGTTCCGCATCCGCGGTGTCTCCACCAACATCGCCTTCCTACAGGCGGTAATGAACGACCCGATCTTCGCTTCGGGAGATCTCTCGACCTCATTCATCGATGAGCACCCCGAGTTGTTCTTGGCCAAGCAGAGCCGCGACCGCGGAACCAAGATTCTGCAGTGGCTTGCCGAAGTGACCGTAAACCAGCCTTTCGGCGCTCGCAACGACCGTCAGAACCCAGAGTCCAAGCTGCCAAACGTTGATTTGACTCAGCCGGCTCCGGCTGGTTCGCGTCAGCGCCTCTTGGAGCTGGGACCGGTTGGCTTCGCCAAGGCTCTACGCGAGCAGACCGCCGTCGCCGTTACCGACACCACTTTCCGAGACGCCCACCAGAGCCTGCTAGCCACTCGAGTTCGTGGCCGCGACCTGGTGCAGGTTGGTCCTCACGTTTCGCGTCTTACCCCGCAGCTGCTCTCTGTCGAGGCCTGGGGAGGCGCAACCTACGATGTTGCCCTGCGTTTCCTGGGTGAAGACCCATGGGAGCGCCTAGTGGCGCTGCGCGAGGCCATGCCGAACCTGTGTATCCAGATGCTGCTGCGAGGCCGCAACACCGTTGGCTACACTCCTTATCCAACCGAGGTCACCGACGCATTCGTGGCCGAGGCTGCAGCTTCGGGTGTAGACATTTTCCGCATCTTCGACGCCCTCAACGATGTCGACCAGATGCGTCCCGCCATCGAGGCAGTGCTTCGCACCAAAACCGCGGTTGCCGAGGTTGCACTCTGCTACACCGCAGACCTGCTAGACCCTGCAGAGACCCTTTACACCCTCGACTACTACCTAGACCTGGCCCAGCAGATTGTTGACGCTGGTGCGCACATTATTGCGATCAAGGACATGGCAGGTCTGCTGCGTCCGGCGGCTGCCGCCAAGCTGGTTACCGCGCTGCGCGAACGTTTCGACCTGCCAGTTCACCTGCACACTCACGACACCGCTGGTGGCCAGTTGGCAACCCTGATGTCGGCAATCAATGCGGGCGTAGACGCCGTAGACGTGGCCAGTGCACCGATGGCCGGCACCACTAGCCAGCCTTCCGCTTCGGCTCTGGTTGCCGCTCTGGCGCACACCGAGCGCGACACCAACATCCCGCTGTCTAGCGTGACCGCGCTAGAGCCATACTGGGAGACCGTGCGTGAGGTCTATGCTCCGTTTGAGAGCGGATTGCCAGGCCCAACCGGCCGGGTCTACAAGCACGAAATTCCGGGCGGACAGCTGTCCAACCTTCGCCAGCAGGCGATTGCCCTCGGTCTGGGTCACCAGTTTGAGAAGGTCGAAGACATGTACGCGGCAGCGAGCGAGCTGCTTGGCCGTCCAACCAAGGTGACCCCGTCATCGAAGGTGGTTGGCGACCTAGCACTGCACCTGGTTGCCGTCAACGCGGACCCTAAGGACTTCGCCGAGAATCCTCAGAACTATGACATTCCAGACAGCGTTA
>Ga0213920_1000664_pt1 | contig 23764 bp, 17 predicted proteins | sample McNCre1117MG_FD_161054 | JGI IMG/M metagenome (GOLD analysis project Ga0213920, IMG submission 161054) | Freshwater microbial communities from McNutts Creek, Athens, Georgia, United States - 11-17 MG | ecosystem: Environmental > Aquatic > Freshwater > Creek | place: USA: Georgia | collected...
AAGGAGTTATCGTACAACTAGGCGGTCAAACAGCTTTGAAATTAGCTGAAAAGTTAGAGCGTTACGGCATCAAGATATTGGGAACAAGCTTCGAAGCGTTAGATTTAGCAGAAGACCGCGGTCGTTTCTCTAAAGTATTGGAACAACACAATATTCCTTTCCCGAAATATGGAATCGTTGAAAGTGCAGAACAAGCAATTGAATTATCAGAAACACTAGGATTTCCATTACTAGTAAGACCTTCTTATGTATTGGGTGGTCAAAAAATGAAAATCGTTATCAACAAAGAAGAATTGGAACACCACGTAGTTGACATTATCAATGAAATGGGAAGCAATCAAATTTTGTTGGATCACTTTTTAGGTGGTGCAATTGAAGCAGAAGCTGATGCAATTTGTGATGGTACTGATGTTTATATCATCGGAATTATGCAACACATCGAGCCTGCAGGGATTCACTCAGGTGATTCATATGCATTGTTACCGCCATACAATTTGGGTGATTTTGTCATGCAACAAATCGAAGACATCACGCGTAAAATTGCGGTGGAATTGAGAACTGTTGGTTTGATCAATATTCAGTTTGCAATCAAAGACGACAAAGTTTACGTGATTGAAGCAAATCCAAGAGCATCTAGAACTGTTCCGTTTATTGCAAAAGCATACGACGAACCGTATGTAAATTATGCTACGAAAGTAATGCTTGGAGCTAAATTAAGTGATTTCTCGTTCAATCCTCGCAAAGAAGGATACGCGATAAAAATCCCTGTTTTCTCGTACGAGAAGTTCCCGGATGTGAAAAAAGAATTAGGTCCTGAAATGAAATCGACAGGTGAGGCAATTCGCTTTATCAAAGACTTGAAAGATCCATTCTTCACGAAGATTTACTCGGAAAGAAACATGCACTTATCCAAATAAAATGATCGTTGCCGAAGCAGGAGTTGTCAACTTGTTTAAAACCATATTGATATTAATTGGTTGTTTTGTTTTGCTCCGTTTCATTGGTCAATTAATGCGTGCTAAAAATGATTTAGCAGCTGAAAAACGGATGGTTGCACAAGAAAAAGAATTACTCAAAGAGCGCAATCAAAAGCTCAAGACCTTTGGAAAGGTAAGTGTTACCAAATCAAAACCGAAAGGGTCGATTCAAGATATAGATTACGAGGAAGTAATCGACTAACAGATTAAACGGGTGGATATTGATTATTCACCCGTTTTGTTTTCATACAAATTCGGATTTTATCGTTCTGTTCAATCTGATTTTTACTATATTCACACCTGATTTAATAAACAACAATTTTTCAAATGGAAATCACTTCATTTTTTAAACGCAATTGGGTACACTTCGCAGCAATTGGTATCTTTTTCATCGTTGGATTGTCATACTTCAGTTTGCAACTAGATGGATATGCATTAAAACAACATGATATCGAGCAACACAAAGGTGCTTCTCACGAGATACAAGATTTTAGAGAACAAAACAACGGTCAAGAACCCTTGTGGACGAATGCCTTATTTGGTGGTATGCCAGCGACGCAAATTTCTGTCATCCACGATGGTAACTGGGTTGCTAAAATAACAACTACGTTTATTAAGACGTTCAATTCACCATTTGGAATTGTTTTACTTTATATGCTTGGGTTTTATTTTTTAATGAATTTATTGAAAATTAACCGCTGGGTAGCCATTTTTGGGTCTTTGAGTTACGCCTTTTTGAGTTATCAAATTGTCATTCTTCAAGCTGGACACAATTCAAAAGGTATTGCAATTGCTTTCATGGCGCCAGTAGTTGGTGCGTTTTACATGGCCTTTCGACGTAATTGGCTCCTTGGCACAATTTTATCGGCTGTGTTTATGTCGTTTGAAATGGCTGCGAATCACTTACAAGTGACATATTATTTGTTGTTCTTGTTACTTGGTTTGGGTATCGCTGAAGTCGTAAGAATCATTAAAACAAAAGACGTTATTCCATTTTTGAAAGCTACTGCTGGAGTTGTTGTGGCATACTTGCTTGCTTTTGTTATCAACTATGGGAATATTGGGATGACCAATTCCTACGCAAAAGTTTCCATGCGTGGAACGAATGATTTAACGCTGACACCAGAAGGAAAATCACTTCCTAAAGCACAAGCTGATGGATTAGATCCAGAATATATTACACAATATAGTTATGGTGTAGATGAATCATTTACATTTATTTCTCCATATATTAAAGGTGGTTCATCTACTCAAATCAGCAATTCAAATTTCAAAGATTTAGTTGAAAATTCAACAGATTTAACCCCCGAACAAATCAATGCTGCATTATCGAATTCCGCATATTGGGGCGATCAATTAAGCACATCAGGTCCTGTGTATTTGGGAGTTATTTTGGTGTTGTTGGCTTTGTTGGGAATGGTTTACTTGAAAGATCCAACTAAATGGGCGCTTTTGGGTGTATCAGTTTTGGCGTTGATGTTGTCATGGGGTAAAAACTACATGGGATTAACCGATTGGTTTTTGAACAATGTACCTGCGTACAACAAGTTTCGTGCGGTAACCATTATTTTGGTGTTATTAGAATTAACGATTCCGTTATTAGCAGCTTTGTTCTTGGATAAATTAATCAAAGAAAAAGAAGCAATTAAAGCGAACATCAAGCCATTTTACATTACAGTTGCAGCCTTTTTTGTCCTATTAATTGGAATAAAATCAGTTGGCATTGATAAAATATATTTGTCAGCAAACGAACGTGACACCACACAATTGGAAGCACAATTAGCTGCTCAGCGCCCGCAAGTTCAAGCACAAATCATGCAAATGACTCCTGAACAAGCTACGCAATATGGAATTGACAATTCGACACCAGCAGGAGTAGAGGCAGCAGTAAATGCTCAAATCGAGTCGATGCGTACAAATTACACCGATGGATTAGCTGCAACGCAAGAAGCACGCAAATTGATTTTTGATTCGTCTATGAATCGGTCGTTGTTATTTACCTTCCTAGGAATTATTTGTTTGATTGTTTTCTTTCAAACGTCTGTTCCTGCTTATCTTTCATTGGGTGCACTTGGTCTGATTTCATTTATTGATGTTGTTTCTGTATCAACAAATTACTTGAATAGTTCAGAGGACGAAGCTGGAAATTACAAATATTGGGCACCAAAATTAGCGGAGTTATATCCAATGGATGCTGAAATTGGTGACTTGCAAATCCTTGAACTAGAAACCAAAAACAACCCAATGGTGCGCAATGCAGTCAACAAAGGGCGTTTGGAAGGAGAAGCAAAAGCGAACGAATTAGAAGCGATTGGCAACGAGCGCACACGAATTGTCAATGCGTATACGTTTGCAGCCTTGAATCGTGTGACGAATTACCGTGTTTTTGGTGATTACAACGTGTTTAATTCAACACGCACTTCTTATTTCCACAAAGCATTGGGCGGATATCATGGCGCAAAATTACGCTCGATTCAAAATATGATCGAATTTCATATTGGACGAACAAATAACAAAGTGTTTGACATGTTTAATGTGAAGTATAATTTGCAACAAACAGATTCTGGATTGGTTGCAGCAGTAAACCCAACCGCTTGTGGAAATGCTTGGTTTGTGCAGCGCTTAAAAGTTGTATCAACTGCTGATGATGCAATCAGAGCTTTGGGGTCACAATTCCAGTTAACAAATGCAGGAACAGGAAAATTATTGGTGAATGGAGTTCAACTACCGACTGCGAAAGTTACGGGAACTGAAAAGTTACAGTACTTACCAGCGGGTTCTTCAGACACATTAACGGTACCGTTATCCAATGGCATTCCGTTAGGAGTTGAAGTGTTGTTTGTTCAAGACCGAAATGGTAAAACAGACTTAATCATGAAAGAAGGATTTGATCGTGATACGACGCGTTCTTTCCAAGCGTTTGTTGCATTGAAGGTCACAGATGAATTCAATCCAAAACAAGTTGCCATTGCTACGCAAGCAGATGCAAAAGTAATCGCAGGTCGTTCTTGGAAAGCAGACGGAACAATCAACATGACCAGTTATGCACCGAATAAAATCACGTATACTTCAACGTCACCAGCAGCTGGTTTAGCTGTTTTCTCAGAAATCATGCATCCGGATTGGAAAGCAACCATTGATGGAAAAGAAGTCGCTATAGTAAAAGTGAATTATTTATTACGTGGATTAATGCTTCCTGCAGGTAAGCACAAGATTGTTTTTGAATACAACAGAAGTGAATACGAAAAGTATAACATGCTTTCAATGATTGGAAGTGTGGTGTTGTTAATTTTAGTTATAGTTTTGCTCATTTATCATTACAAAAGAAAGGAAAATTAAATTAAAAAAAGTTTGATTTTGAGGATTTTTCATGATTTATGAATTATAAATAAATTTTATATATTTGTATATAACTTAAACATCAACATCATGAAAATTTTATTTTTATCAATTTCGTTAATTTATTTTTGTACACTTAAATTAACAGCTCAGTCAAATTGTTTATTTGCTCATTATAAATTGGACGGAGACGTTATAGACCAATCTATAAATTCTTTAAACGGAAGTAATAATGGGGCAAATAGTACTAGTGATAGATATGGCAATCCAAATGGAGCGTTATATTTTGATGGCTTTTCAGATTATTTAGAACTTCCATCTGATTTTGATTTTTATGAAAGGACTTTGTCTATGTGGATTAATGTAGAAGAGTTTCCAACAACTGGCTTTCCTAACCCTGGTTCATATCCATTTATTTCGGATCATGCCAATCTACAATATGGAGTTACTGGAGTTTACATTAATAATATGTTAGGAATCAATCAAATTATGCATTTAGCAGGAGGTAATTTAAGTCATTATACAAATGCAGTTACTAATAGTTGGTATCATGTTGTATTATCAATAAGTTCGTCTAAAATTAAATATTTTGTAAATGGAAATTTGTTTGATTCAATTTCAAGAACTAATATGATTTCATCAGCAACTGGACATTCAACCGCTCTCGTAGGTTGTAGTAGAAATATAGATCGTTTTTTTAAAGGCAAAATTGATGACATTAAAATTTATAATTGTGCATTAACTAATTCTGAAGTTAATCAGTTATACAATTTGTATTTAAACACAAATGAAATTGAGGATAAAAATTTGACAATTTATCCAAATCCAACTAACAGTAAATTATATTTAACTACATCATCAAATTTTAGTTCTTTAAATTTTGGAGTTATAGTAAAAGATGTCAATGGAAAGATTGTTCTTAAAAACACGTTGGATCTTAATAGTTCAGATTATATTGATTTAAATGATTTAGAAAACGGAGTTTATTTCATCACCTTTATTAATCAAGAAGCAGTAGTTGAGAAAAAAATTATTGTAAATAAGTAAATCTTAACAGTCGCATAAATATAAAAAAAGCATGTAATTAATTTAATTACATGCTTTTTTAATTGCGTTTAAAAACTTTTCTTTTCTTAAAAAAAATGAAAAGTTGTTTTTAATTCTATGGTGATTTTTATCACTTAAATCCTTTTTAATTTTCGAACTTAAAGCTATTGATTCTTTAATTATGTTATCTAAAAGATTAATATCTTTTTTTTGTAATAAGTAGCCAGTTTCTTTTACAATTTTCGGCATAGCACCAACATTAGAAACAATAGGGATGCAACCACTTAGCATTGCTTCACAAAGCGCATTAGGGAATCCTTCAGACATAGACAATTGAAGGTAAAATTCCTTGCTTTGTAAAAATTCATTTAATTCATTATTTGGTATTTTATCGACTAAAATAACATTTGTTGGCTTATTAGAAACTTCTAATTTTTTTCCTCCAATAATATAAAATTTTGAATTAGGATTTAACCGAGCTACCTCAATAATTAAGTCAATACCTTTAAGTTGAAAACCAAACCTGCTATTTAATCGAGCACCAATTGTAACAAAAGAGTTTTTCTCTCTTTCTTTTGTAGAATTTCTCCATTTTGAATCGTCATAACCATTATAAATTACTTCAACATTACCATATATTTTCCCGCAAAAAACTTCATAGCCTTGTTCAGATCGATCATTAGGTTGATAATTATATTTGTAGCGAATTAACGAATCATCTACTGGAAGCAATAAGCTTGCATTCTTTATACTATATTTAGTAAAGATTCTTAAAAAAAAACGATCATAATTACCATAACGGATTGAAGGAAAATGTACGCAATCAGTTCCACCTAATACGATTACTGTTTTTAGTTTTTTTAGAAAATCAAAAAAAGATGGCAAGGCTGTATGAAAGCCTGCAAATTGAGAAACTACAATAGTATTTTTTTTTAATGTTATTAATATGAAAAATTGTTTAATTAATTCAAGAGGTAATTTGTATTTATTTAACGTATCAAAGTATTCCACTTGTACATCATATTCTGTATTTAGAAGTTCAATATCCTTTTCAATAAAAGTTGATGTTCCAATATGATAATAAACAAGTTTTCTTTTCATTCAATTATATTTTTGAAGTGAAATTTTGCCAAATATTTACAAATTTATTCCTCAATGTTAGTTTCTCAACTGTTGGATTATTTGAGAAAATGATTTTTAAATAATTTGGTGAACTCATGTGAATAGAATAAGGAATAATACTTTCAACAACAAATCCATGCGGATAAACATTATTTAACAAGTCTTGCATTGATAAAGATTGATCAATGATTTGTAACAATTCAGGATTATTTTCACGGATGTAATTCAATGCATGAGGTTCAGGAATATTTATATACCATTTTGCATTTGAAGAACAAACTCGTGCAACATTTTCAAATAATTTAAAATGTTGATCAACGGGAATATGTTCTAGTACATCTGGAAATACAACAAGATCAAATTTCAAATCATGTGTAAAATCTGACATGTCTGTAACAATAAATGTCGCATTTTTATTTGAATTAAATTGCTTAGCATATGAAATGCTTTTTGGAGAAATATCACAACCAACAAATTCCCCATTTGGTATTAAATCTATTAATAATTTGCTAACAGTACCAATTCCACAGCCTATTTCAAGGATATTTGAATTTTTTTTGACGCCAATTTTTTTTACATTTTTAGCTATTATTCTCTGTCGTGTAGAAATACCTATTTTTTCTTGGTGATTAATAAAATCATCGTAATACTCTTTTACTTCTTCTTTTTTTACCATAGTTGTTTATTTACTCCACTATCGCTTTAACCGTTACAACCGTTAAACGCGGTTCTGTATTTGCTGTTATTGTTACTGTTTTAGAAACTTGTTTCTTATCAATTGACTTTGAATTGGGTTTGAATCCTACTTTAATGACATCACTTTTTCCAGGTTGAATTGGACCTTCTGGCTTTTCTGGTGTTGTACAGCCGCAACTTGCTTGCACGTTAGCAATGAGCAATGGTTTTTTACCTGTATTGGTTACAACGAATTCACACGTGTTTTCTGAACCTAACAAAATTGTTCCAAAGTCATGTGTAATTTTGTTCACTTTTAAAGTTGTGAAACTTGCTGCCTCTTCTGCAAGTTCTTTTTCAATTTTAGCTAATTCTGCTGCGTTTTCTTTTGAATAATTCTCATCGTTTTCTCCTCCAGCTTCAATTGCAGATTGAATTTCATTGTCTTTTTTTGTAGTGTCGTTTGCTGAACAAGCACCCAGAACAACTAATACCGATAAACTAAAAATTGCTTTCTTCATGACTTAATTCGTTGCTAATTTTACTTTTTTATACTCTTTTGAATTTAAAATGGATATTGCTTTTTGCAACATGTCGTTTGAATCGTTGAAAATGTAATAAAAACCATCAAGCCCAAATAAATCCTGAGCAATTGTAGCTTTCAAGCGTAGTTCCATGATGTATTTACTCTTTTTGTATTCCGATTCATTCATCACAATTTTCTTGTTTTCCTTATAAGCATAATTTAAAAAATCATCCATCAATTTTTTGTCAATAACGAAGTGTTGTTTGAAATTTTCAATCGATGAATAATCGGTTTTTAAACGATCACGATTTTCATTCACATACGTCAATGAAAACGAATTGAAAGCGCCAGTTCCTGCAACATCTCTGTAGAAATTAGTGATGTAGGTTGTGTCAAGAGGTACAAAAAAATCAGGCATGATACCACCACCTCCATAAACAGTTCTTCCTGTAATTCTTGTTTTGTATTTCAATGAATCAGGAAATTTGATACTATCCAAATGCATTAATTCACCATGTTTCAAACGATTAATTTTATCGTTTTCGTATGCGTCCAAATCGGTATAAGGTTTTTGGATAAAACGACCAGTTGGCGTATAAAAACGTGCAATTGTTAGTCGCACGACTGATCCATCAGATAAATCGATAGGACGCTGAACCAATCCTTTTCCAAATGTTCTGCGACCAACTAAAATTCCTCTGTCCCAATCTTGAATTGCACCTGCAAGAATTTCGCTAGCAGAAGCAGAGTTTTCGTCTACAAGCACAACTAACTTACCACTTTCCCAATTCCCAGGATAACGTGCTGTTAATTCTTGACGTGGTTGAACGCGACCTTCGGAATAAACAATTAATTTGTTTTCAGATAAAAACTCATCAGCTATAACTTGAGCCGCTTGTAACAATCCGCCACCATTTCCTTGTAAGTCAAGTATAAGGCTTTCCATTCCTGCACTTTTTAATTGGTAGAAACCTTTCAATAACTCTTCATGAGAAGTACGCGCAAATGTGTTTAGTTTGATATAACCAATTCCAGGCGCAACCATGTAGGCACAATCAACTGAATTTACTGGGATTTTATCGCGAGTAATTGTAAAGTTAAGCGGTTTACTTTGACCATTTCGTTTCACATCAATTGCTACTTTCGAACCTAAATCACCCATTAACTTTTCGCGCACTTGGCTATTTTTTAATCCTACTCCAGCTATCGATTTACCATCTACGGCAATAATTCGGTCTCCAGCTCTTAGTCCAATTTTTTCTGATGGTCCTCCTGGAATTGTTTCCACAACCATTAAGGTGTCTTTCAATAGTTGGAAACGAATACCAATCCCAACAAAATTACCTTCAATTCGTTGATTCGCGTCGTCCACATCGTCTTTAGAAATGTATGTCGAATGTGGATCCAATTTTTCCAACATGCCAATGATTGCTGCATCTATTAGTTCGTTTTCTTTCACATCATCCACATAAAGACGGTTGATATTCATCAATAATTCATCTATTCTATTTCCTCCATAAATGGTATTGACTTGTTTGTTGTCGTTTGCTTGTTGCGCAAAAACAACGGCATTAAAAGTGAAGCAAATAATTAGAATAAGAATGTTCTTCATGATGTTTTAAATATTAAAGTACTAAAATAACGAAAAGCCAGCAGTAATAATGAAATTAACATTTTTTTAGCAGACATCAGTTATACCAATAAGATACAGTTTACGAACAAAATAGTGTTTATGCTTTGTTGAATTGTATTTTATACAAAATGTGTAATTTGGTTTTATAAATAGAGCTTTCATGAAATTCGTTGTATCAGTTGTTTTTCTTTTTGTTGCATTACAAGCATTTACTCAAAATAGAGTGCTTGATAAATTGGAAGTTTATTACGAACAAGGTCATTACGGATTGGTTTATCGCAAAGCAAATCAATTATTGAATAAGCCTGAATACGATTTTTCGATACAACCGACGTTTTATAAAAGTTTGTCCTTGATGCGACTTGCAACAACTTCAAAAAAAATTCAGTTAAAACATTACGAACTTGGAGAAGCACGTGATTTGTATTTAAAGGTGCTCGCTTCGCCAGATGCTTCAAAAGTTATACATGCGCATTTGAATCAATTGGTTGAACTGAAAGCGTATTTAAACACGCAATTAATTGCTTGCAAAACAGCTGGGAACACCAAACAATACGATGAATTGAAGCAAATTTTAGATCAATTATTTGATGATATTCCTGATAAAGTGGGGGTGCCGATCATTAAAACTACCCCAGCAACAACTAATTACCCGGATTTTGTAGAATCAAAAGCTACCGAAAAGTTCCGTAATGACGTAATAACGTATGCGAATCAACAACTTGGAATTCCTTACAAATGGGCAGGTGTCGACACTGCTGGATTTGACTGTTCGGGTTTCACGAGTTATGTTTTTGCGGCTTTCAAAAAGGAACTTCCGAGAAGAGCTGTTGATCAATACCAATTAGCTCGAAAAGTAGATAGAAAAAATGTACGCAAGGGTGATTTAGTTTTTTTCGACAGCGGATCAGGGATTTCACATGTAGGAATTATTGTTTCTGAAAAAGGTCAAGAATTGACAATGATTCATGCGAGTTCAAGTAAAGGAGTAGTCATTACTTCCATTGATAACACGCCCTATTGGTTGGATAGACTGGTCGGTTTCGGGACGTTTATTGCGAATTAGCAGTTAATTTTGTGCGTAATTGAAGCAATCCTAATGCGACTATCAAAAACATCATACTTATTCCAACGATACTAGGAATGTATGTTTTGTCATTAAATGTACTGTTCAATAAACTTACGAATGAGAAAACACCAATTATTTGTTGGGTGTAATGTGCTTTTTTTGAATGGAAATCAGATTGTGTTTGACTCATTAAACAAGCGATCAATGCTAATCCCATAGCAATGGTCATGATTTTCCAATAATCGTCAAATTGAATGATGTCAATCAAGTAAAAACCGATTAAAAAACCATTAGCAAATAGAATTACTCGGTTCAATTGTATCCAATGCAATCCTTTTGTTTGCAGTGTTGCAAGTGACACAAACGACAATTGGAAAAGTCCAATAGAATAGGGGAGTATGGTTGTTAATTCCCACAATTTGAAATAGTATCCAACAAATAAAAGAATACAACAAGAAAGTGTTACTCCAAAAATCAACTTAATAAGTTTGTTCATACAATCAAATTATACCACGAATGTAAACTAAAAAACGCATCCAAATTGAATGCGCTTTTATTTCTATAAATTTTTATCAATAATTGACAAGTCTACTTTTCTCAGTTGCACAAATTAAGTTCCACAAGGCGCGCGCACCAACATTTGCATCCCAATCGCCTGTTTCACCTGGAGCTACTTCGTTCAAGTCAAACCCAACTATTTTTCGTCCGCTTTCGACTAATTGAAAAAACAAATAATTGATTTGTTCCAATTCAAACCCTCCAACAACTGGCGTTCCTGTATGGGGACAAAGTGATGGGTGTAATCCGTCAATATCAAAAGAAATGTATACGTTTTGAGGTAATTCATTGATAATGGATGCGACGATTGATTGCCACGATTCACCATTGAACAAGCGTTCTTTCAACGACCAATCAAAAAATGTTGTGACACGAGCTTCGTTTGCAATCAATTCAACTTCTGAATGTGCGACATCACGAATTCCTACTTGTACAAGTTTTTGTAAATTGTTACAAGAAGATAACACGTTGTGCATGATACTTGCATGCGACTGTTGAAATCCTTCGTACGCATCGCGCAAATCAGCATGTGCATCGATTTGTAATATTCCAAAGTCCTTACCTTGTTCATCAATAGCTTGAATCAACCCAAGTGGCGTACTATGTTCACCACCTAAAACGGCTACAATTTTCCCTTCGTTTAATAACTTGGTACTACGTTCTTTGAGATTGATTTTTAACTGTTCAGATGTTTCATTTATTTTAGATACGCTCTCGTAAAACGGTGAGTCTTGCGTTAAAACACCACCATTTTCTAAAAAATCAATATACTGAACAGCCTCAATGCACAACAAGTCGTTTATTTGCTTGATTTCATCTGAAATAGGCGTCATAAACACTTTCGTATTCCACGCATTAGGCAATTGTGGGTGATAAAAATCCAATTGGGTACTTGCCTCTAAAATTGCTTTTGGGCCATCACTTGTACCTTTACCGTATGAAGCTGTTGCATCCCAAGGAACAGGAATCACAACAATCGTTGCATCATTTTCAGCAACAGGGAATCCGAACAAATTACCGTTTGCTATTCCAACGCCGTTTGGATCAAAATTACTTTCCATTCAACAATGATTTCACGAAGTTTGGTAAAGCAAAAGTAGCTGTGTGAATATCTGAATTGTAATATTTTAATCCTTTTTCAGCAACAAATGCATCAATAGTAGCAGTCTCGTTTACTGTTTTCGGATGTTTCGCATCTTTCAAACCGTATTGGAAACTCCACATTCCTGTTGGATATGTAGGCACATAAAACAACGAAACTGGTGCGTTTTCTTTTCCGAAAATATGTTGTAAAGTCACGTTTAATTCCGTGAAAGCATGCTCGTTGAATTTTGGTGATTCACCTTGAGCGACTAAAATCCCTCCTGGTTTTAATGCATTGTAACAATTTCTGTAAAATTCTACAGAGAACAATCCTTCAGCTGGTCCAACAGGATCAGAACCGTCAACTATAATAATGTCGTATGATTCAGGAGCAGCTTCTTTTGCATGAGCAATACCATCACCTACGATTAAGTTTAATTTTGGGTGATCAAATGAAGCAGCAATAGAAGGTAAAAATTCTTTACATGCGTCAATAACAGCACCATCAATTTCAACCATTGTTACTTTTTCAACTCCTTCGTGTTTCAATACTTCACGCACTGTTCCACCGTCACCACCACCGATAACTAAAATATTTTTTGCCGCACCATGTGTAAACAAAGCAGGGTGAGATATCATTTCGTGGTAATGGAATTCATCTTTTTCAGTTGTCATGAACATATCGTCCAAGGTCAACATCTTACCGTATTTAGGTGATTCTAAGATACGTACACGTTGGAAAGGTGATTGTACATCGAAGAAAACTTCACCTGTATAACGAAGCGATAATGCTTGATTATCGTCTTTATCTGTAAACCAAACGTTTCTTGTGTACATTTCTGGATTAGTCCATTCAGCAGCTTTTTGGCGCATTGACGAAATATCAAAATCATTACGCGTCAATAACTGAACGGCACCACGTTTCATTTCTAAAGCTGAGTAATTTTTAGCACCAAAGCATTCTTTCAAATAATCGAAAGAAATCCACGCATCCATTTCACCACAAGTAAATAAATCGACTGCTGCATATCCGTACTCTGGCCATGTATGAATGGCTAAGTGACTTTCTTGAATCACTACAACACCCGAAACACCATAAGGAGAAAAGTGGTGAAAAGTTGAATTAATTACTGTTGCTCCAGCTTTTAAGGCTGCATCCACCATATCACGTTCGATTGATGAAACATCATTCATAATGTGCGGATCGCACCCCATAAATTCTACCAAAATGTGGTTTCCCAAAGCATTACTCATTGTCTTGTGTTGTATAAATTAAAAAAATCAAAGCGCAAATTTAAGCTAAATCAGCTTCTTAAGCCGTGTTTTAACAAGAAAATAGCTAAAATTAATCGATTGTTAAATAGAAATTGATAGTATCGTTAACTATTCCCAGTTCAAATCTTCGTTTTTTCGAAGAATATCCCATGTGTGGTCAGCCAACAAACGAATTTCGGCAACGAAGGTATAGTTGTGTTTGGAGCGTCCCCAATCTTCAGGTCCAATCAAAGAAAGCAATTGTTGTCCATCTTCTTTTTCGTACAAAAAGTAAACGTGATTGATTAGTGGTTCGAAGCGCATTTCGGCCAAGTAAATACGTTCTGAAATTGATTTTCTAGATTGCAATTTCTTTGCTTGTTCAGCCAATAATTGCATTTGTTCGTAGATCTGGTGAAGTTGAATATCAGTTTGTTGCTCCATTGCACTTAAAGCACGACCTTTCAGTTTACCTTGATCTTCTGGCTTAATCAATGCACTTCCACTGTGATGCGCGTAGGGAAGGGTACTCGGATTTTCGGTAATTTTATCTTTATCGATTGGATTTACAAAATCTTCTTTTTTCATACTACTTAAACAAGCAAAGGTTATAATTGTTGACAAAAGCGTGAAATTTTGACAAAAAAAAAGGAAACCAAGCGATTCCCTTTTTAAATTTTTATGGTTTGAACTTAGTTTTTCACGCGTTCAACGTAAACTCCTGTTCGTGTATCAATTTTAATAACTTCACCCATATCGATAAACAATGGAACTTTTACTTCAGCACCTGTAGCAATTGTTGCAGGTTTCATTGAATTTGTTGCTGTATCACCTTTAACTCCTGGTTCCGTGTACGTTACTTCAGAAATAATATACATTGGTAATTCAACTACCATTGGAACTTCATCGTTTGCATCGTACAAGATATTACAAATCATTCCTTCTAATAAGAAAGCTGGTTTTTCCACCATTTTTGATGGAATATTAACTTGCTCGAATGTTTCATTATTCATGAAGATAAAATCACTTTCTTCTTGGTATAAATATTGATATTCGCGGTTTTCAACACGAACAATATCAATTTTGTGACCTGCAGAAAAGGTATTGTCTATCACTTTTCCTGTTTCAATTACACGCATTTTCGTACGAACAAAAGCAGGACCTTTTCCTGGTTTTACGTGTTGGAATTCGATTATTTGACAGATTTTGTCGTTGTGCTTGATGCAAAGTCCGTTTCTGATATCAGCTGTAGTTGCCATGCTTTCTATTTTTTGCGACAAATATAATGAATTTCATATGAATCAATTCTGTTAAAAATAATGAAACCTAATTGAAAACGTTTTTATTATTGGAATTAGCATTACTTTTGCAATACGTTATGATGAATATTCCTTTATTTCTTGGTGATGTAGCAGGTTCAGAAATTTTACTGATCATGCTCTTTATTCTTATTTTTTTTGGTGCAAACAGTATACCTGGAATTGCTCGTACAATGGGAAAAACGATGCGTCAAATCAAAGATGCATCGCAAGAAGTTCAAAACGAAATCAGAAAATCGGGTGGGGATATCAAAGGTGATTTTAACTTACAAAAAATGGTTGACGATTCATTCAATGACATTGCACAACCGTTCAAAGAACATGCGCGCACATTGGATCAAGCTTTGGAATTTGAACCACCTAAGACTTTTGTTAAGCCACTAACTAGTGAAGAAAAACCTGCAATTGAACTACCATCAGAGGATGAATTGGCAGGGAATGATTTAGAAAAAGGGAATCAATAAATCCCGAATCACTGAGTTTCATCGGGATTCTCTATTATTTTCAATCGTTTTCTTCGTGTTCTGAAGCGCTAATAACAACACCTTTTCGTATTTCAGGGTGACTAATTTCTCCGCCTGATGTTCCAACTTCACGTGCAAAAAATGCCGCGATAAATCCTATTATTAAAACGATAAGCGATGCAATCAAGGCCATCGATTTCTTTTTCCATTCTAAGAATAAAGCGATCAAGGAAAGTACTATAATTCCCCACATAAAAGGCATTAAACCTTCTGCTTTTTCTTCGTGTTCGTGAATATAATGTTCACGCTCTTCTTCCATTTTCTTGATCATTTCAGGCGGACAAACACACGATTTATCGTTGCACATGTTTATGGCAACAGATTTTTCTGCAATTTCTTCAGCACCTTCTCCAGTTGAAAAAGCTGGAATAGCTGAAATTCCTGCAATTAGAAATAAGGACAAACCAACGCGTCTAACAACGCTCGATTTCATTAAAATCCCTGTAAACAAAACCAAACATCCTAAAATCAAACCGATGATAGGGAAATGGTTAACAACTAAATGTAAATGTGCTGCATTCATAACTTTTATTTTTTACAATGTACAAAAAATGGATTGATCTACGTCAATAAATGTGCTAAATCTTCACCAACTTTCGAACCAATTGCAATTCCCATTCCTCCCATGCGCACGCCAACCACATAATTCAATTTTTTCTCGATAATTGGTTTTTTTTCGCTCCCAACCCCCATTATTCCAGACCATTGGTAATCAATAGAAAAGGGTTGATTTGGAATAATGACTTCTTTTAACAAATTGGTTAATGCTGAAATGATTTCTGTTGTTTGCTCAAATTTATTAGTTGTTTCACCTTCAAAATCCAAGTTTCTTCCGCCACCCAATAGAATACGTTTTCCAACATTTCTAAAGTAATAGTAGCCACAATCGTAATGAAACGTACTGTCTAAAGTTAAGTTAGTTAGTTTATTTGTTACAATAACTTGAGCACGAGCTGGTTGAACAGAAGTCATTCCCAAAAGTTCTTGCGCAAAACCATTGACAGCAATTGCCATTTTTTTAGTTTTTATTTCTCCGAAATTTGTTTGAAGGATAACACTATCTGCATGCGATTCAAATGTATTCAAAGCTACACCATACAAGCATATTATGCTTTTTTCGCTGAGCATTCTTGTTGTTTCCTGAAGTAATTTCCCGGTATCAATCGACACTTCTAAACGGTTGTGAAATCCGCCAATGATAGATAGAAAACCATATTTTTCAGCTACATTTTTAGAGTATGAAAAGCAAGCCTTTTCTCCCGTTATTTTGAATACTTCTTCGTTTAAAAAATCTATTTTTTGCAGGGCATTCCTTGCGACAATACTTTGTTTTTCATGGATTAAGTCCCATGACCCATTTTGCTGGTAATCAATTGATTTATCAGAAAAACGTTCGCGTAATTTTTGCAATCCTTCGTACCGCATTGCAATTGTTTCCCAAACTGAATTGGCAGATTGCTGTTGTAAATCATCTAAAAGTTCAGTGACACTTCCGAAACAGGCAAAGCCAGCATTTTTTGTGCTTGCACCAGTAGATAAATACCCTCTTTCAATCAAAACTATTTTTGCTGAAGGGTGTAATTTTCTGAGTTCAAATGCGGTTGCAGTACCAACAATTCCGGCACCCACGACTAAAAAATCGATATCTTCTAAAATAACTTGTTTTTCCCAAAAACTTAAGCTGTTAAATTGTAACATGTGCCTTGATTTACTGAACTTTTTTGTTGATATTTGTATGTTGTAGCTACGAATTTAAATCAAATTTGTAACTAATGATTTTTTACAGCGTTTTTAAACAGTTTATGAGACTTATATTTCTTTGCATAATTGGTTTACTTTTTTCAGTTAATACGGCGTTTTCACAGGTGATGATTCCTGTTGAAATCACTACAAATAATGCGCTAACTGATACCAAAGAAGGAGGGATTGTTTTAAAAGTTTATGATGGAACAACCATTGTTAAAACAATTTCTTCAGATGCAAATGGATTGATCAAATTTACTATTCCAGGCGGAAAAAAATACCGAGTTGAATTTTCGAAAGCTGGAAAAGTAGGTCGATTCATGATTTGGGATTTCAAAAATGTTGTAGATGAAGTTCTTAGTGGTAATGTAATTCCTACCATGATATCTTCAATATCTTTATTTGAAGAAGTCCCAGGTGTAGATTTTTCGTTTTTTAAAACAAATCCTGTTACTGAATTTTATTACGACCCGTCCATTGATAAAAAGAAAATGCTTAATGATTACGCAAAATCTGTAAAAACAATCAAAAAACAAGAATCACTTAAAAAAGAAATAGAAAATCTCAAAGGTCAATCCAATGCACAATATAACGCCATAATCAAAGAAGCGCAAGGACTTGAAAAACAAGAAAAATACACGGAAGCAATTGCTAAATATGAGAAAGCTAGTGAATTAGATAAAAGCGCAACGTTACCAGGAGAAAGAATTACAGCGTTAGAGCAATTGGTGAAGGCTCAAAAAGGAACTACAGCTTTAAACGCTCAGTTGCAGCAAGATTACAAGAACTTGGTAAATTCTGCAAACACACTCCGTGACCAAGGAAAAACGGAAGAGGCCTTGGATAAATATACAGCAGCATTTAGAATAATACAAGAACAGTACGTTTCAGATGAAATAGACAAATGTGAATTGGCTTTGAAGGCAGAAAAAAGTCAAGGTGCCAACAAAGTGAAATACGACCAAGCTATGAAGCAAGGCGATGGTTTTGTTGCGCAAAAAAGTTGGGAGGCAGCTAAAGCAAAATACAATGAAGCTTTACTTGCACTTCCTAACGATCCAATTGCTAAAACAAAATTGACGGATGTTACCAATAAATTAAACCAACAAAAAGAAGAACAAGCGAAACAAGCAAAATTCAATACAGCAATGGGTGCTGGTGATGCTTTGTTTGGTCAAAATAAATACGAAGAAGCAAAAGTCAAGTACGAAGAAGCATTAGTACATCTTCCTGGAAATGCTGATGCAACCAAGAAAAAGCTAGATTGTACCACGAAAATATCAGAACTTCAAAAAGATAAAGAACGTCAAGTTGCAATTGATAAATTGATTGTTGATGGTAACAAAGCAATGAGTGAAAATCAATGGCTTGCGGCTAAAAACAGTTTCATTGCAGTTCAAAAATTAGATGATAAAAACACAGTTGCAGCAGCTAAACTAGTCGTCATTGATGCGAAAATTGCTGAAGAAAAAAGCGAACAAGAAAAAGCGAATAAAGTAAAATTGTTAGTTACAGAAGGAGATGCTTTTGTGAAAACAGGAAAATTGAACGAAGCTAAAACAAAATATCTTGCTGCTTTTGACTTGATAAAAGATCCAGCTGTAAAACAGAAAATTGATGCAGTAGAAAAATCTCAAGGAGAACTTGCTCAAAAAGAAGAACAAAAGCAACAATTTGAAAAGTTTATCAATGAAGGTGATGTAGCATTCAAAGCAGGTGATTTTTCAGGTGCTAAAACAAAATACAACGCTGCTAAAGCAATTGACAATAATTCGACTTTACCAGCTCAACGAATTGCTGAAGTTGATAAAAAAGAAATGGCATTAAAAGCTGAAAAAGATAAAGCAGATCAATACGAAGCGTTGTTTAGATCTGGTCAAACAGCATTGGATGCAAACGATTTAGCTTTGGCAAAAACGAAATTTGAAGCAGCTTATGATTTAGATAAAACAAAAACTGTTGCAAAAGAGAAAATAGATTTCGTAACCAAAAAAATCAATGATAATAATGCATTGGCTGCTTCAAAAGCCAAATTCGACGCAGCTTTTAAAGCGGGGGTTGATTTTCAACAAGCAGGAAAATTAACGGAGGCAAAAGCAAAATTCATTGAAGCGAAAAGTGCAGATCCAAGTCAAACTGGAATTCAAGAAAAAATAAATGAAGTTGACGGATTGATTGCTAAACAAAATCAGCAAAAACAACTATCTCAATTGATTTCAGAAGGAAATGCTGCACTTGGTAAAGCTGATTTAACAACAGCAAAAGCCAAGTTTGATGCAGTTAAAAAAATAGATCCAAACAATACGCAAGCTTTAGATGGCTTACAAACTGTTGCGAACAAAGAAGCCGAATTGATTTTGAAGGAACAGCAGCTGAAAGAACAACAATTGAAGGAACAGCAGCTGAAAGAACAACATTTGAAAGAACAACAGTTGAAAGAACAACAATTGAAAGAACAGCAATTGAAGGAACAACAACTGAAAGAACAACAATTGAAAGAACAACAATTGAAGGAACAGCAATTGAAAGAACAACAGTTGAAGGAACAACAATTGAAGGAACAGCAATTAAAAGAACAACAATTGAAAGAACAGCAATTGAAGGAACAGCAGTTGAAAGAACAGCAATTGAAAGAGCAGCAGTTGAAAGAACAGCAGTTGAAGGAACAGCAGTTGAAAGAACAGCAGTTGAAGGAACAGCAGTTGAAGGAACAGCAGTTGAAAGAGCAACAATTGAAGGAGCAGCAGTTGAAGGAGCAGCAGTTGAAAGAACAGCAGTTGAAGGAACAGCAATTGAAAGAGCAACAATTGAAGGAACAACAATTGAAAGAGCAACAGTTGAAAGAACAGCAGTTGAAAGAACAGCAGTTGAAGGAACAGCAGTTGAAAGAACAGCAGTTGAAGGAACAGCAGTTGAAGGAACAACAGTTGAAAGAACAGCAGTTGAAGGAACAGCAATTGAAAGAGCAACAATTGAAGGAGCAGCAGTTGAAGGAACAACAGTTGAAAGAACAGCAGTTGAAGGAACAGCAATTGAAAGAGCAACAATTGAAGGAACAACAGCAACAAATGGAAGCTAAAAATTACGAGAAATTGATTGCTGATGCGCAATCTGCATTTGACAACCGTAATTATGAAAAAGCAATTGAATTATTTGAATCGGCTACAAAAAAACGACCAGAAGATTCGTATGCCGTTGAAAAATTAGCTGTTTCAAAGGATTTATTAGAAAAAGAAAACTTGAAAAAATCTGCACAAACAGCTTTTTCAACTAAAATGAAACAAGCTGAGAATGCTGTGACAGCTCAAAAATATGATGAAGCTATAGCATTATTTACTGCTGCAAAAGAATTGAATAGTGAGCAAGATATCACGGATAAGCGTATCAAAGATGTAAAAGTATTGCAGGAAAAAGAAGCACTGAATCGCACTGCTCAAAATCAACTAATTGTTCAACAAACGGAATTCGTGAACAAAGCAAAAGTTGCTGAAAGTAATAAGCAATACGATTTGGCTTTGAACCAGTACGAAGCAGCTGATAAAGTTCTACCTGGTGATAAAACGATAAATGCTAAAATAGCTGAATTAAAGCAACTATTAGATAACCAAGCGATTGAAAAGCAACAAGAGCAAGCAAAACAAGCTGTATTAAATACGCTATTGAAAAAAGCAGATGAATTGTACAAAGGTTCTAATTGGAATGAAGCCAAACTAATCTACGAAGATGTATTGCTTCAAGATCAATCGAATGTTATTGCACTGAAAAGACAAAAAGAATGTTTGGATAATTTAGCAAAGAAAACTGCACAAGAAGAGGAAGAAGTGTATCAGTCGATTGTTTCTAAAGCAAACGAGAATTTCAAAAAGAAAGATTATAAAAACGCAAAAAAACTATACGAACGAGCTTCGAAAATACGTCCAACTGATAAATTTGTAAAAGCTCAATTGTTACAATTAACTAATTTAAACAAACCAACTCCTCCAGTATCAACAACTCAACCACCAGTTGAAGTTCCAGTAAAAAAAGAGCCGGAACCATTAGCAGATTTAGGTGTAAAGTCTGAATTGTCTTTACAAGATGCACAAGCAAAATTAGAGGCAGCTGATAAAGCTCGTAAGAATAAGAAAGCAACAAATTTAACAGAGGAATTAAAAGGCTTGCAATCGAATGATGGCGACTTGCAACTCAATCAACAAGCGAATATTTCAACTAATAAATCAACGATTAATGCAATTGTAATAGCTGCAGATATTCCGGAGGACACAGCTGATGTTTCCCGTCATTTAAACCGTGCAATAGTTGATTCAATTTACGGATTCCAACAAGGAGTGACTACTTACAATCAACTTGTTGAACGTTCCGAATTGTATTACCAAAAAGAGCAAATTGATTTAGCTACGAATTCCGTTAGCGATCAAAATAGTATTCTTGATGGAAAAGGTATTGAAAATGAGCAGATTATACGGAAAGAGCGTGTCGTTCGTGAAAATGTTACCATACAAAAGGATGAAACGGAAGTCAATCAAAACGAACATACTACACAGGATTTCATGACTATTCGATTGAAAAACGAACAAAAAGAAATCGATGAGTCAGTCGAAAAGGCTGCGTTTACTGCTCAGATTAGTGATTTGAAGAAAGCAGATGAAAATGCATCAATTGAGACGCAAGACAAACAGCAACAAGCTACATACGCAGTAAAAAACGTGTTGAATAATGCTGCAAATGTTGTTACGACAAAACAAGAAGAAGACAGTAAATTGCCAGGCATAAATAGTGATTTACTTATAAAAACCGAAAAAAATAGTCAAGATCAACAAGGAGTAGATCAATTGAATCGTCAGAATTACCTGCAAAATGTCAAAGGAGACTTAAACAAAGAAGCTGGAGTTATTACTAAATATGATGATTCAATGTTGGAAAAACGTTTGGACAATGCAACCACGCTTGCAGCAGAAAAAAAGGAATTAACCGACAAAAATGATAACGACCAAACCGAAAGTCACGACAAATCGATTGGCAATAAAACAAGTATAAATAGCGCTAAAGTTGATATTATTCCTGATACGCTTTCCGCAGCTGCGACCGTTCGACTGGTTAATGTATTAGTAAGCAAAGAACAAGAGACTGCTTCGACTGCTCAAGCGAATCAAGCTGAAAAACAACAAGGAAATAAGAAAACAATCGAAGGAAGTGTTGCATCTCAGGAAGAAACTGCTGCTGGCTTGAATGATGCGGATAACATTTCTCAATTAAAAACTGTTGCAAAAGATTTAGAAAACAATGTTGGAGTTCAACAAACAGCGGCACAAGACAAACGTTTGGAATCGAAAAAAGTATTGGATGCTTTGTATAAAAAAGAGGCGAAGTTTACTGATAAGTTAGCAAACGATTTAGGTTCAATTTATCCAGAAGGTGTTTCGCAAGATCAATTTGAGATTTTAGGTCACGATGGCTTGGTATCTGGAATTGCAACAAGAAGAATTGTTGTGAAAAATGGGCGAGGAGCTGTTTATGTTCGCACGCAATCCATGACAGCGATTACGTATTCTAAAAATGGTCAAGCTTGCACCGAATTAGTTTGGCAGCGTGAAACACAAGATGCATTATTAAAGAGAAATTACTAAACCAATATCGATTAACTTTTGCTTGTGTGTAACTAATTGAATCCTGTTTTAGTTCCATTCATTATGTATTTATTTTTGCTTTAATCATAAAGTTAAAAAATGAAGGTTCATTTTATCGCAATCGGGGGGAGTGCTATGCATAACCTAGCTATTGCACTTGCAAGAAAAGGTTTCCAAGTCACAGGTTCAGATGATGAACTGTTGGATCCATCAAAAACACGATTAGAGAAACAAGGGATTTTGCCTTCTTCCATTGGTTGGGATGAAGCACGGATTACTTCGGATCTTGACGCAGTTATTCTTGGAATGCACGCACGCGAGGACAATCCCGAATTGTTAAAAGCAAAAGAATTGGCAATTCCGATTTTTTCTTACCCAGAATATTTGTACGAACAAAGCAAAAACAAGCATCGCATAGTTATTGGAGGTAGCCACGGAAAAACAACGATTACTTCGATGTTGTTGCACGTTGTCAATGAATTGGGACTGAAAGTAGATTATATGGTTGGTGCGCAATTAGAGGGTTATGATTGCATGGTCAAATTAACAGATGATGCGCAATTCATGATTTTAGAAGGCGATGAATACTTGAGTTCACCTATCGATAGAAGACCGAAGTTTCATTTGTATTTTCCAAATACCGCATTGATTTCGGGTATAGCTTGGGATCACATCAACGTTTTTCCAACTTGGGAAAATTACATCGATCAGTTCGATCAGTTTTGTTGTTTGATTCAAGATAACGGAACATTGGTTTACAACACAGAAGACGCTACGGTGAATAGTTTAGGAGAAAAATATGCGTCAAAATTGACAACAAAAGCATATCAAACACCTCAATACGAAGTCACGGAATCAGGAACCTTATTACATCTTGATGGACGTTCTTATGAACTACAAGTTTTTGGTGGACACAATTTACAAAATTTGATGGGGGCAATGCGCTTAGCTGAATCAATGGCGATTTCCAATCACGATTTTTTAACTGCTATTAAAACGTTCACAGGAGCTGGAAAGCGTTTGCAAAAAGTGACGGAAACAAAAGGTTTTACGATGTTCAAGGATTTCGCACATTCACCTTCAAAATTGAAAGCAACAACCAAAGCAGTGAAGGAGCAATTTAGTAATAGAAAAGTCGTTGCTTGTATGGAATTGCATACCTTTTCATCGTTGCGACAAGATTTCCTTCCCTTGTACGAACATGCAATGGACGCTGCAGATGTGGCCTTGGTTTATTTCAGTCCAAAAGTTGTTGCGCATAAAAAGTT
>Ga0213920_1000665_pt1 | contig 23748 bp, 23 predicted proteins | sample McNCre1117MG_FD_161054 | JGI IMG/M metagenome (GOLD analysis project Ga0213920, IMG submission 161054) | Freshwater microbial communities from McNutts Creek, Athens, Georgia, United States - 11-17 MG | ecosystem: Environmental > Aquatic > Freshwater > Creek | place: USA: Georgia | collected...
TGGAGCGGTAGTTCAGTTGGTTAGAATACCGGCCTGTCACGCCGGGGGTCGCGGGTTCGAGTCCCGTCCGCTCCGCCAACAAGGCGGCTGTTGCTGAAAAGCAGGAGTCGCTAAACAAAAAGCCCCTAACGGGGCTTTTTGCTTTTCTAGGCTATGTGCTGCTATATGTGGCCTGCAAAGCCGTGTACCTCAGTTCGATTCTGGGTTCCGCCTCCAAAAAACTCCCATTTTTAAAATATTCAGCTTTGCCAAATGGCTTTGCTGATTCTCTATGCCTATTCTTGTTGTGGGTGACTCATTGAGTTGAATGGAAGATGTCGGGAAAGCTGACATTCATTGAGTGGAGAGTGCTATTTCTTGGTCCAATTCCTATTTATTGTTGTTTTTGCAAATTTATCAGGACCAAAACCAGATATTTTCATTTCTTGCCTATCATTTTTTAAAAGTTCAACTAATTTGAAAATTTCCTTGTGTCTAATATGTGAGTACGTAAAGTTCTCACTATGAGATATAAGTGCTTTATTAATTTGAGTTGAAAATGCTTTTGACACATCAAAAATAGGCTGAGTTTTCCCCCAACTTAAGAAAAGTATTTTTTTATGGGATAGCGGAAAAATTACTTGGCATGTTTTATTGGTGAAACCAAATCCACCATATATCGGGTGAACAGTATCCCTGTTAACATCATAGATCAAAGGGTTGTCCGTGGTTACAAAGTAGCCATTCATTAACTTCCCAATTGACCATTCCATTTGACATAGAATTTCTGCAAGTGGGTTAACGCTATTTAAGGTTGATAAAGTTTGTTCTTGTGGGATAGAAATTGAGAATCGAGACATATCCTTCAGGTCTATCTTAATTGCATCTTTTTCAGACTCATTGAGAGTTTCCCCTGTGTCTTCTTGATATTTTTTAATGTAGGAATTAAATCCATCTTTACTTGCAGTTCTGGCATATGCTTGAATTTGTAAAAACTTACTATAACTATCGGCATATATTCTCCTGGCTACAGGGGATCTAAATTTCATTAAAGCTAGAAAGACTGAAAACTGTAATTTTTCTTCTGGTGATAAATTGATATCTTCATCTATCAGTTTTTGGTAAATTGGAGCGGATCTACTCTCAATCTCAGAGAAGTTATCTTCAATAGAATTATCTATTTCCCCGTTTTCTGTACGAATTCCATAAAAATATTTTGAAAATCCAGTCTCTTTAGGAATGGATGAAAATGATTTAAGTGAACCCTTAGAATAGGTCCAAATATGGCCTGGTGGTTGTGAACCAACAAAATAATTCAAATGTAGTTGAGGTATGAAGTGATGATCTTTTTTTGTTGAGGATGAGTTGTTTGGCATAAAACTAAAGTTTTCTGTATTGATCCTCGATTTTTATAGCGATAGCTTAAATCAACTTACAAAAAATAGTAATATCTACAAATATAACAATTAGGTGTAGATATGCCATTACTGAAATTCTGGAAGTCAGAGCGAGATGAGGTTCTAAAAATGAACCTTGAAACTATTGTCAAGATGGCTGGTGATGGTCATTTAAAAGATGGCAGCGAGACATCAATTGAATTTAGACAGTTTCTATCTGAAGTCGAAGGTGAGAAGCTGGCCGAATATGCTACTCATTGCATTGAAAACGCTTTCGCCAATAGTGGCCAAATACTGCAAGACGTAATTAATGAGATAGGCAGAAGGTTGGGTTTTAAAGCTGAGAATGGTCGTTATCAAGGCGTTAGAAACGATATAGGGTTTGATGGCATATGGAATGCTGATGGCTTTAATTTGGTTGTCGAGGTTAAGACTACTGATGCCTACACAATCAAGCTTGATGTAATAGCAGCATATAGAGATAAATTGGTTGAAGCTGGCCGTGTTAGAAAAGACTCTCCAATATTACTTGTGATTGGTAGAAATGACACTCAGTCCCTAGAGGCACAGGTACGAGGTTCAAAATACGCTTGGTCTATGAGAATTATTGGCGTTGATGCTCTTATTAAGCTAATGGAAGTGAATTTAACTACTTCTAGTGAAGAGGTGACGGAGAAGATTCATACGATTCTTCAGCCAATTGAGTACGCCAGGATAGATAAGATTGTTGATGTCATTTTCACGGCTGCTGAAGATAAGCAAAATGAAGTAGATGAGCTGGAAGAGGGTGAACTTGTTGAGAAAAGTGAATCTCAATCTCAAGATAGAACTCCGAATGAAATTCTCCAAGAGAGAAAAGATAATCTAATTAGAAAACTTAGTGATCTAAAGAATTGCCAGTTAGTTAAGAGAAAGCATTCTTTATACGCTGATCAGTCAGGTGCAACACATGCCGTTATAGCTATATCTAAGCAATACCAGCGAGCTGAAACCTTCTATTGGTATGCGTATCACAATGACCCGCAAAGAAAATTCTTAGGTGAAGCTAAAGAAGGATTTATGGTCTTTGGTATGACTGATGCAGACTATGGATTTGCTATCCCATATTCTTTATTGGAGCAGCACTGGGGTGACCTTTATTCAACTACTAAAAAGAATGGTAAAGAATATAAACACATATTTATTTACAAGACGGCGGGCCGATACTCATTAAGAGTTGGTAGGGTTGGCACGGAGGTGGATCTTAGTGAGTACAAAATATAAGAGTATTGAAAATGCTCATATTTGTGGATTAGATAAATTCTAATTTAAAGCCGAACTAGTCAGATCCCTTGGCTTGAGAGGCATCTATTTAAGTTATTTAGGTGTAAAAGATAAACCCCATATTATATTTATATTATTCTATGTTAAATTTTATAATTAACCGAGTGGGTCGTTGATTTAGGATCATCAGATACATGTGGTTTTCTTGATATAAACAAATAACTTTATTAATGCTGTGAGTTTATGCCCCAAAATCTTACCCAACTGATTGCAAAGCTAAAGCCAAAATCTGCTTTGTTAACAACCTTTACTTTTGGGTTAAATTATTTTGAAGCGGCAATCTTACCTGTCTTAATTCGTCATGGGTGTGAAAAAGTGACTGTGCTTGTTGACCAAGGCCAGTATCAGCTTTCTCTGACAGAATCTCAATCAAGTTTTGTAGGTAGAAGCTATCGAGTATGTTCAGTACAGGCTCCAGGTGGAGGTATTTTTCATCCTAAATTAGCCTATTTTGAGTGTGATGATGGTGATGCTCTGATGGTGTCGAGTGGTAATTTAACTTTCTCTGGTCAAGGTGGAAATTTAGAATGTCTTGATGTGATTAAGGTGAATGATGCGGTGCATATTTTTGAAGAAGCTGCTCAATTATTTACAGGGCTTGCTGATGCTATCGAGGAAACATCAAATCAAGCCGCAATAGTTTTGCACCAATATTCACAGCGCGCCTTAAACCAAGTTGATCAATATAAATTAAGTGACTTATCTACTGCCCGTAGTAGTTGGTTACTTCATACCCTTGAGAAATCTATTATTGATCAACTTAGTATCCTCATTCCTTCGGTTGGTAATGATCCTAAACGGATGATTGTGATGTCTCCTTATCATTCACCTGATGCAGAGCCAGTACGCACACTTGCTACAAGGCTAGGAATTCCGAAATTAGAGCTCAGCCTTGATCCAAAAGATCACTCAATTGCCTTAGATTTGAACAAGTTTGAATCACCTAAGGATGTGTCATTTGTGTTGCCAGATTTGGGTGGTGATTTTCGATCATCACATGCTAAATGGATAGAGATTGTGTTATCTAGTGGCGTATTTATGATGACTGGTTCAGTAAATGCTACTGGGCAGAGTTTTGCTGGGACAAAAAATATTGAGGTGTCATTAGCCCGCTTGCTTCCGCGTAGTTCGATTGCTTGGAATGAAGCTAAGCCAGAGCGGATGGAATATGTACCATTTCCATTTGGTAAAAAACTTGATGGGGTAGGTGTTATTGATGCTGTACTTCATCCGGACGGCCGGCTTACTGGGGCTATTCATGCCATAAAATTTCAAGCTGAAAAGATTGATATTCAAATTTTGCAGGATGGAGAAAAGGTTATTCATGTATCAGATATTGAATTAACACATCAAGGTAAGTTTGTGTGTCTGATTGATGCCAGATATTCTGAAATAGATCATTCACTTCAGGTGAGAGTTAATGGATCTAGTTTCACAGCCTTAGGCTGGATTAATAATGAGTTGCAATTGGAAACAGCTCACAGTGATCGTCAAAAAATGGCAGCGGTTAATCGGATTCTTAATAATTCTTATGGTGCTGACGATGTTTATGAATTACTTTCATTGTTAATTACCCATACTTGTACTGCGAGCAAGAACTCAGCAAAGATGGCTGGCTCCTTAAATGATAAAAGTGAGCCAAAAAAGCTTGTGCCATTTTCACTTGAATCATGGTTAATGAGCAGCGAATCTTTTACAAGAGCTTCGAATTTTCTAAGTACATCTTCAAGCAGGGGGTTTGATGCTCTTTATTTATGGGTAAATGGAGGTGCTAAAAAATTTGATCAGAGTGAGCTCAACCACCAGGCCAAAAAAATTAATGTACAGAGTTATAGAAAATTGGATGGAAAAATTCTTTCTGATGCTCGAAGTCAAAATAGAGGAACGGTGGAATACCAAGCAAAGGAAGAGCGAAATAGACGATTATTACAAAATTTATTGGAATCAATACCTCTAGAGTTAATGAAAAATCCTGCTCATCCCAGTGCTGCAGATTTAATTCAGATTGATGGTGCAATTGCAGTTCGCAATGCCTTGCGTAATGGCGCAGCTAATGTGATTGGTGGCTACGCGGCGCAACCATGTTTAAAGTGGCTGGATCAATACTCAAGGATTGGCTTAAATCCTACAGTTGTTTCTCTATTGGAGCCAATCATCGTCGCAATGGGGTGCTTAGCTTTTTTCTTAGATCAAGGTGCGGAATTGGCAGGTCAGACTGCTTCTCAAATTAAAGAGTGTTATCAACGATATGGAATTGATACTGATAATGAAACTCAGATAAGCGATCTATTTCAAATCGGTATTTCAAAAAAGTGTTTTAGCTTGGTAGATAAAGAATTGTGGCCGCAATTAGAGGGGTTTATACCTAAAGTATTAAATGTTCAGACAGGTTCAGACTTGGCATCTGGGATTGTCAGAAAAATGGACGCTGAAATTTTTCCAGGCTTGACGGAATCTGAAAAGAAATTTTTGGGCCCGGAAATTTTTGCTGCAGTGCTTGTTGGCTTGAGAAGCTCTAAGAGGCGTTATGGCTTAGTTCACAATTTAGAAAATGCTGGTTGCCCTTGTTGTTATCTTTCTTTAAATTCAGATGTAATCAGACGGTTAAGGCAAACACATGTGGCCATTTGCTCTAATAGCATGATGTGTGGTCGCCCATTATTCTGGTTGCCAGAAGGTTCGTATGTTTAATGCTCCAACTTTTAATATTCCGCTTGGATCGGAGGTTTCTGGAGATGATCCGCTTGGATTAGCTCCAGTTAATGAACGATTATATGGTTCGGTTTTTCCTGGTATTAATAATGTTGTGCGCTATATACGTGTTTATTCATTATTGAGTTGGGCCTCTTGGAAATTTAAAGAATATTTAATTAAACATCCTGCTGGTCTCTCAACTGAAGATGTAACAAATTTATATCGTCAAATACATGAAAAAATCGAACTATTGATCACTTGGTCGAATAATGAAAGCGGCACAATTGTTGGTCTCGTGGGAACAAATAGAGTTTTTCCTGATGATGATAGGTTGGTAAATCTTTGTTTTGAGGCGTTTGGTAGTAACGAAGCTGCTTACATGGCCGCTGTGCAATACCGTCCAAGCATAACTAATGGGCTTAGTTTTTTGCAAGGTGCTGAACACGATACTTTTATTTGCACTCATGATGGAGAGTTGCTTGCGAAAGCGGTGGATGATGTGCTCCGTTCAAGTAGTCACTATGAGTGGTTGTCTAATATAACTGCTTCTAAGGTGAGGCGTTCTCAAGTAATTGAGTTATCGCCAATGCTAGATCTTCTAAAACCAAGTGAACAAGAGAAAAGTATATTTCTTTCTCGCTTGATACCTGAAATAGATAATGCTGAAGATGAAAGTTTAGATGCGAATCGACGTGCAGGAATGATCTTAACCTTGCGTGCAATTTTATCTATTAATACATCAAATAGACAGAATAAAGTTGTAGACATAGGTGCTTCTGAGGCGCAGATTCGAGCTGTGATGGCGAGAGGTTGTGGTTTAGATGGAAACCTTCTTAATTTAGACGGGGTTGATGTAACTCAAGCTAAATGGGCGGTGTTGCAACTTCGGCAATATCAGCGAGCATGTTATGAGGCTTTTTATATTGGGCTTGAATACGTGCTGTCAGATCTTAATAATATTGCAGATCGCTCGAAAACTGGAGTTGCCTTATTGATGGGAGAGCTCTGTGAGAGAGCTTTTGAAAGCGGTAAAGAGTTAGTTGTAAAAGACTTGAATCAGGAAGTTATTAAGTTACAGGGAGAGTATGAAACTTTGTATCAAGCAGCCCTTGTAGAAACAAAAGCAGATGTATTTTCTCGTAGATTGGAATTGTTAGACTCTGATGTTGAAGTATCAGAGGAATATGGAATGCCCTTATTGGCTCACGCTATAGAAGGTTTGGTTTTTTGTGCTAAAGAAGTTGAAAATTTAATGCTTAATAAACGGATGAGACCTTATCTAAGGTTAGATGAAGATAAAAAATCATTGGCAAGTTTGCCAGGGTTAGTTTCCAAGTTTAAAGATAGTCCAATTCGAGAGATGGTTATTCATGTTGTGATGCGAGATGTTATTGATCGCCATTATGAAGTGGTTGCAATGCGATCAAGAAATGGTGATGAGAAAAATAGATTCAGATTTATTGAAAGTGATGTCGGGTTGCGTCGTTATGATGACTCTCGTGGACTGCCAAGTTTGAATGAGGCTCAAGACAGGTTGGCAAGAGCGCTTGATTTGCTTGAGCAATGTGAATTACTAATTAGAAACGATCAAGGTTATATTTTGACTGCACATGGAAATCGTTGGACATAATCTATCCTATACAAGGAATTTGTATGAGTTACAAAATATCTGCCAAGCCAGCGTCCAAATGGGATCAGAGATTTATTGAGTTGGCAAAACACGTGTCAGAATGGTCAAAGGATCCTAATGCGAAAGTGGGTGCTGTAGTTGTATCTGATAGTGGTGGTCCAATATCTTTGGGTTTAATGGATTTCCAATAGGGGTTGAAGATTCTGCTGAAAGATTAGATGATCCAGACATTAAGCTTGAACTAGTTGTTCATGCCGAACAAAATGCGCTAATCTCTGCAGGGCCGCGTGCTGCTGGAGCGTCTATTTATGTTTGGGGTAAACCTGTTTGTGCAAGGTGTGCTGGAGCTATTATTCAAGCAGGAATTAAGCGGGTTATTGCAATAAGTCCAGACTCAGTTAGTAAAGATTCAAAATGGCATAAAACAGGAATGCTTTCTGTCGAAATGTTTTCAGAAGTTGGTATTGTGGTTGATTTTTACGAAATAACTGGCTAGCAAAATAAGTCTGATATTTTTTGGTGATGTGTTACAGATTCGATTTTTCACGCTGACTGTTGAGTACTAAAGTGACCTAAGTTATTTTTCAGATTATCAGCTTAAATTAATTAAGCTCATCTCTTGAGCTAGCGATGAACTACTATTAAAGCTAACTATTGGGGGCTTTCATGGTTGCATGGCATGGTTTAATCGATCAACTAAAAATCAATCGTTCATCTGTAAAGCTATTAAATTCAAAAGATCAGTTATTTAACTTTAAAGCCGAAAATTCTGAATTTTCAGAATGGATAGCTGAAATTGATCGTAGAGGTTTTAAGTGCCTTATAAAACATGAGGCAATGGCCTATTTAATTCAAACCCCTCATAACTCATGCATTGTGTGGATTTCTTGGGTTGGGGCCCGTGGTTCAAGATGGCATATCGTCAAGTTCTTTCCTTTGGGTAAAAGTAGCCTTACTTATTCAATAAAAAATATGGCTCAAATTCTAGTAAATAGCTATCAAGATGCTTGGGTTATGAGTAATGATCACTAAACAAGCAGCTGTTAAGAGTTAAAGATAGATAATCTAAAAATTGTTAATATTTTCTATAAATTTATACGACTTTATTGAATAATTGATACATCATATGAAATCTAAAAATGATAAAAAATATCATTTTTGGCGATTACAGTTAAGTCTTACCCAATACTCTTCAGGAGCGCCTGTGGCTAATCGTTATCTAACTAAGTCTCGCTTTAAGACGGCTGTCGAATGTCCTACCAAACTATCTTTTACTGCTAATAAGGCCTATGCCAATACAAAGGACGAAGATGAGTTTTTGAAAACCTTGGCGGACGGAGGTTTTCAAATTGGTGAGTTGGCAAAACTACTTTATCCAGGTGGTCATGAAGTGGAGGTGGATGGTCATGATGCTCAAGTCAAAGAAACTGAAGAGCTATTAAAGAAAAACGATGTTGTTATTTTTGAAGGCGCTATTCGTTGGGGGCAGTTATTTGCTCGTGTAGATATTATTAAAAAGACTGGGTCTCACATTGAGCTCATTGAGGTCAAGGCTAAAACATATGATCCTGATTTAAAAGAATTCAACTTTGAAAATAAAGATGGTTCAATTAGCGCATCGAGCCAGGGCATGTTGCCATATTTACAAGATGTTGCCTTTCAGAAATTTATTTTAGAAAAATTAAGCGCTGAAAAAAGCTGGGGTTTCACGATTGATAGTTTTCTAATGCTTTGCGATAAAAGTGTCGCTTGCACGGTAGATGGTTTAAACCAGAAATTCAAATTAGAGCGTTCAGGCGATAAGAAAAAAACATCAGTCATCGTTGAGCCGGGAACTGACTTAAGCACGATTGGAACACCTATTATTTCCAAAGTAGATGTGAATAAATATGTTAGCCATATCTTGAGCAACCCAATTGTTGCACCTGGGGTGGAGGGGTATTTCGAAGCTGTTGTTACTAACTGGGCTAAGCACTATGCGGATGATGTTCGCATTTCTCCTATATTAGGTGGTCAATGTGCCAAATGTGAATTTCGTTGTAATGACTCAACTAGTTCACTAAAAAGTGGATTTAATGAATGTTGGAATGAGTTTGATATGACTCAGCCTAATGTTTTAGATCTATATAGACTAAAGGCAAATAAAAAGACTGAACTCATTCGCCAAAAAAAGATCTACTTATCTGATCTTGAAGATGGTGATTTAGAAGTCAAGTCCGAAGGTGATGGTTTAACCCAATCTCAGCGTCGTCAGAAGCAGGTCGATGGTCTGTGGACCGAAGAGCAGCCATTCTTTTTAAATCATCAGTTCATGAAAGATCAAATGTCTTCATGGACTTACCCATACTCATTTATTGATTTTGAAACATGTGCTGTTGCAGTACCTTTCTTTAAAGGTAAGAAAACCTACTCGCCAGTAGCTTTTCAGTTCTCAATTCATACGATGGATGAGCGTGGTTTGGTAAAGCATGCAGGTCAATTTTTAGAGGCAGAGCCAGGTAAAAATCCAACTTATAACTTCGTGCGAGAACTTAAGAAACAATTAAGTGCCACGGGTACGGTATTTATGTGGAGTCCTTACGAGAATTCAACCCTCAATCGAATTTATAGAGATATCACTGAAGATTTGGCTAATCAAGTGGCACCGAGTGATGCTGCTGAGTTAGTTGATTTCATTAACAGCTTAACTACTAGAAAAGATGAGGCTGGCAAAAAAATCATACATCGAGGTGGTCGTGCCATGATTGATTTATGTGCCATGGCAGAAAAAGCATTCTTTCACCCAGACACAAAAGGGCGATCTAGTATCAAAGTGGTTTTGCCTGCTGTGATGAAGGATTCAGCTTGGTTAAAAGAGCGTTACTCTAAAAAAATATATGGTGCCAAGGATGGTATCGAAAGCCACAATTTCAATGATCATGCCTGGTGGCAGATGGGGCAGGGTGGTAAGGTTAAAAATCCTTATGAGTTATTAAACCCCATGTTTGATGACATTGACCCCGAGTCACAGCAATTGCCCGAAGAAGATGATGATTTTGAAGTTAAAGAAGGTGGTGCAGCTAGCACAGCATTTGCGCGATTACAGTTTGAGACCTTAAGTGAAAAAAGCAGAGCTAATATGAAGCAATCTTTATTGCGTTATTGTGAGTTGGACACGCTAGCCATGGTGATGGTCTATGAGGCTTGGCGCGAATGGTTGCTTAACTCTAACGATTAAGGGAATGTCATGCTAGAGCCTCTAGAGTATTTAGATAATCCTATTCATTGGGGACTAATAGGTAGCCGAACTTTGTTTTATGGCGCTTGCTCGACAGATTATGGCCCCATAGATTTATTTTTAACCCCTGATTATCACCCTCATCAAGTGACGGCTATTTATGTAGATAACGCGATACATCTTGATGAGTTAAGAAGATTTGTTAAAACTGTCGCGAGACGTTACGGCTCTTCTGGACCCACTCAAGAAATTCAGTTAACTCCAGAGGAGTTTGGGTTAAAGCATAAGGATTTCTATCCAAAACCAACTGATACGATTTACCCAGAAGGTTATGCAAGTTTTTTTGATGAGTTTGAAAAAGACTTTTTGGGATATCGTTTCTTATTTCAGGATATTGGCTTAACACTTGTTTATTTAAAAGCCGAGGTGATACAAACATTTAGGCTTTTCCAATCGAAATTAAAGATATATCCTGATTTGCTTGTTCTACATGATCACAACTGGATGAATTTCCCATTCTCTGGGGACTCTTTGATGTATCGTAGTGCTCGTGTGAAGCCCCGGTTTATTTATGTGGCTAATAATGGGGAGCCTTGGCCTGGATACACACAAGTAGCTGAACCTTTTATTGATCAGGGGCAACAATTTCCGGTGCCTAGAATTTTATATTTAGAAGATAAATACTACAAAAAATTACATGGTTAGAGCTAAAAAAACTGCAGGTGATTTTGGTGTAACTGGCTTGTCGCGTTTACGTCGTCAATGGCATTTACTAACGCTGGTTCCTAAATTTGGAAGAACTATTTCAACGGCAGCATTGGCAGAGCGCTTGCATGAAACTCATGATCCTAAATTAGATAAAAAATCCTTTTTACGAAAAATTCAGCATGACCTCGAGCAGCTATCAACGGTTATAAAAGAACTCAAGGTTGATAAGTTTGCAGGAGTTCATTGGGATAAATCTGGTCCGCCGATCGGTCTTGGATTGAATCCTGATGAAGTATTGGCATTTGGCGTCTTGAAAAAGCTAGGGATTGATTGGATGCCCGCTGTGATGCAAAAGGCCTTAGAGCCTTATTTCAAAATGGCTATGTCTGAAGCTACTCAGCAAGTGGAGGAGCGTCTTGGCTTTACCATTAAAAAATCTGAGAATAAAGCTAAAAAATGGTTGGATCGGGTGGAGCGCTTACCTGATTGGGTTGGGTTTCAACGGCCTCCTATTAATCTTGAGGTGGAGAAGGTTATTCATGAAGCCTTGTTATATGAAACCTCAATTGAAGTTGAGAGTGAGAAGGGTAAAACAATTCTTCATCCTCAAGCGATTATCCAGCGTGGAGTTCGAACTTATTTGTTAGCACTTAGTTCAGAAGGCTCCCGCCTAAAAAGCTATCTTTTAAGTCGCCTAATATCTGCAAGACCTATTACTTCAAGTACATTCAGGCTAGAAGATCAAAGCAAAATACAGGAACATTTGAATAAGGGAATTGCTATGCCCGAAATGCCTGTTGAGGTTTATGGTAAAGAAATTAACCTCAAGCTATGGGGTGATATTGGTACAACCACTTGGTTAAAAGAAACTCCATTAAGTAGTGACCAAACTATCAAACCTCTGACTAAATCTTTTTCTAAAAATAACCCTTGGTCTGAAATTCAAGCAACAGTCTTGGTGCAAGAAGAGTTGATTTGGTGGTTGCGCAGCATGGGCCCTAATATCCAAGTTAGAGAACCTAAATTCATCAAAGAGCGCATTCGTGAAGATTTAGAAGCGGCTTTAAACGCATATAAATAAAGGGCATTAGCTCCTAGCTCGCCTAGCGAGCTAACGCCCCATTATTCTGCAGCAATGTCATTGCCTGCAAATTTCCCCGTATATAAATAATTCCATCCCCATGAGGCATGTGAGGTTTTTTGTCGCATGAAAAGTTAATAATTCGCCCATCCAATTGAATAGGGAGCGATATGAAAATGTATATGGCAAAAGTTAGATTATTCGGAACGCAACTAGTCAATATGGAAGTGGTTGCAAATAGCCCCAAAGAAGCTAAAGAGTTATTAGAGCTAGAGTTTGGTGAGGGAAGTGTTGTTTATTACCCTCAAGAACTTATTTGATTGTTGGCATTGTTAATAGGAGATTGCTATGAATAGTCGTTTTGAGGCGATGCTTGAATCAGATGATGAGCTGGAAAATTCACCAAAGCAAATTAAGCCAGTTGCTTATTTATCTGTAAATAATTGGGTTGATGATTGTTCGATTGATTTGATTGAGCCATCAGACGTGTATGCTCAATGGTTGCGTGTGGTGATCTTGCGCGCCGTAGTGCACACACGTGCTTTTAATAGTATTAAATCCAGCTTTAATTTGTGGATGACCAAGGTTTTCTCATTTTTAGGATTTGAGAACTACGAAGCCTATGCAAAAACTCGTGAGCCATCTGTTTTACGTAAAGACTTATTGCAAATTTTGAGCATTTGGGAAAGCAATATAAGTGAGACTTATCGTTTTCCTGTTGAGCTAGAGAAAAATCTTCAAGGATTGGCTGAAATTGCTGATTTAAATGAGCCAGAGAAAATGGTCTTAGGACTTGCGGTATTAATGCATACCGAAACCATTTTGCAGGAATGCTGTGACATGATGGGAGATGGTGTTTCAGCTTTTGCTGCTCCTAAGATCTTTGCATCTTTATTGAATCTAAAGAACTCCATCGTCGAAGACGTGTTTGATGACCAGTCTAACCTAGTTAGTTCTGGACTTATCTCTCTTGATCACCGCGGGGAGGGTAACCTGCGTACTCGCGTGGATTTATTGACCATTACTTTTGCAAAACGTGCGGTATTAAAGCAAGAAAATGTACGCCACTTAATCAAGGGTTTTGTTCAATCTGGCACAAAAGCTAAGCTCACATTTAATGATTTTGCACATATGCAAGATCGTGTTGATATGGTGGCGGACTATCTTGATAAGTCATTAAAAAGCAAACAAGAGGGGGTGAACATATTAATTTATGGTCGTCCAGGTACAGGTAAAACAGAGTTTGCCAAATTAGTGGCTCAGAAAGTATCCATGGATCCACTGGAGGTGGTGGCCATGAACTTGGCTGGTAATCCTATTACACCTATGCGCCGTATTCGTAGTTATCGCCTGGCTCAGTCATTATTTCGTTCAAGTCGTGCGGTGCTCTTATTTGATGAGTGTGAGGAAATCCTGAATGGGGAAGGTGTTCAGTTAACTGGAGACGATGTCATGTTGGCTCAAAAATCTTGGATCAACCTCACGTTAGAAACCAACCAATTACCAGCTATTTGGATTGCTAATTCAATTGATGGATTTGATCCAGCTTATGTCCGTCGTTTTGATATGTGTTTTGAGATGCCTTTGCCTAGTGAACTTCAACGTCGAGAGATGTTGACTCAAGAGTGTGGTGAATTTATTGACCATGGCTTGATTCATGAGATTGCGCGTCACAGTCAGACTTCGCCTGCCTTGGTCGCTAAAACAGCCCAGGTAGTTAAAACATTGGGTGTTGAGAAAACGCTTGCTGAGCGTAATGACTTAGCCATGATGCTTGTCAATGACAAACTACAGGCCCAAGGTGTCACGCAAATTGGCTTTAGCGAACATACCGGCTCCTTAGGGTTCCGCCCTGAAATTGTGAACTCTCCAGTTGACCTAACAGCATTACGTGACGGCTTATTCCAAACGGGAGAAGGGCGTATTTGTTTGTATGGCCCTCCTGGTACCGGTAAAACTGCTTTTGGGACTTGGTTGGCAGAAAGCATGGGCATGCCTCACATCTTGCTCAAAGCTTCAGATTTGTTGGGCTCACGCGTTGGTGAGACTGAGCAGAAAATTAGCCGTGCATTTTCTTCAGCTAAAAAACAAAAGGCAGTTTTGCAGTTTGATGAAGTCGATAGCTTTCTGATGAGCCGCTCTCAGGCCAAGCAAAGCTGGGAAATCAGCATGATTAATACCATGTTGGTAGAGCTTTCTGCCTTCAGAGGCATCTTTATTGCTTCAACCAATCTATTTGATAGCTTAGATGAGGCTTCGTTACGACGTTTCGATATCAGTATTAAGTTTGATTACTTAAGTTCATCCAAAGTATGGGATATGTTTTGTTTAACTTGCGACAAAATGGGGCTAGACTACCAAGAAGATGAGCATAAATCCTTGGTTGGGCGTTTAAAAAACCTCACCCCAGGGGATTTTGAGCAATCTATCCGCCAGGGTCGTTTTATTAAGCCAGCTGATGCAAATGCCCTAATAGCAAGCTTAGGCAAGGCGATTGACCATAAAAAAACCTATCGTAGTGAGGGAATTGGTTTCTTGCATTAAAAATATTTTTCACCATGAGACCCAAATGACAAAAAAAATCATTTGAATCCGGATAATGGCATCATCAAACATCAAGGAGCTAGTTATGTCGAATAAATCATTTAACGGTAAAAAACTTCTAGAACAAGCAGCAGCTGGTGAGTTAACGACTAAGGAAATTCGTGCAGCGATAGCACGTGCGACTGTTTTGGGTTTGACTGATATTGCTAAAAACTTGGGGGTATATGTGTATTCTGCTAATTCATTTGCTGGTGATGCTGCGCCTGAAGAATTAAAGGATCGTGCGGCTAAAGGTATTAGTCTGCTAAAAGGAATGGGCCGTAGTTTGAATCGAACGACGCAAATGTTAAAGCGTCACGGCATTATTGAAAGTATTAATCGCGTGAGTAATAAAACAGATGAAAGTACTAACTTTGATCTGTTGGTAGCTGCTAAGCATCCGGAATATACCGCTGAAGCTTTGGTGGTTGATTTCCCGCATTTATTCGATGAGAAAGTTGTAGAAAGAGCCAAGGCCAAGTTAAGGCCTATAGGTTATCCCAACTGCTAATTTTGTGTGTAGTTGTGCTCCTAGTGGTGGGGGTGGCTATTGCCGGCCCCCATCTTTTTCTACATCTTAAAAGGAATAAATATGAGTAACAATGCTTTAAAAATTGAATTTGCCCCTGGTTGCTTTGATCAATTTGATGGCTCTCAAGATGATCTGGATGGTTTGGTCGGTGAGATTGAAGCCATGTTTGGCGGAAAATCTGCTGAAGAACTTGAAATGATTGGTGAGCCGCTGACTGATGAAGACTTTGAACATTTGCCAGAAGGTATGAAAGAACAGTTGCTGGCAGCGATGGAGCACTTTAATCAAACTGATGGCAATAAAAAGCAATTGCAATAGTTTGTCACAGCCTGATTAAGTACCTATTAGTCAGTAAAGTAAAAACGCCCCAACACAGTGGGGCGTTTTTTTATCCTTTGAAACAGTTGTAGGCTTGCTTAATGCGCGACACAGCTATTTCATAATCATTGAAATTCAGCCCATTATTTTTCCAGCCTTCTATCCAGCCATAAGATCCATGGCCTTTAATTTCTAAATCATGAGCTGACATACGGGCACTAAATTTCTCTTTTCCTAATTTGGTGCTTTCATGTCGAGCGCGCAAATTAGTAATTAAGGATGTCGGTCTAAATTGCAAACGCAAAATTACATCTTCTTCACCAAAATTAACAATTGCTCCGACATAACGACCATATTCCACAATCTTTGGGGTCTCAATGGTGATATGGCCTCTCAAATCAGGATCCTTGGCAATCAAAGCTCTAATTTGATCGACTGTTTCTTCAGCGATTTCTGGGATGCCGCGAGATAGTAATTTATCCAACTCTGATCGGATATAGGTACCATCAATCTTATTCACTTTAGGAATATCCAAACGTTCTATCGAATCAAAATTACCTTTGTCGCGGATATGTCTAGATTTGTGCCCTAAAACAATGTTAGTTAGTGGTCCGCCGGTTCTTGTTAGGCCATAGGAGTATTTAATTAAAATTGATTCCGCCGCAAAAGCTTCTTCATGGGTATCAAAGCGACCGAGCACTCGAACCATTGGTTTTTCTTGAGTGGCGGCATAAATTTCGCGAATCTTTTTATTCTTTTCGCTATCTTTATCTTTATCTTCATCCGTCTTTTCTAGATTGCTCAGCTTGAGGGCGTTAGCGGCATGAGCTAGGCCACGTTTATCAGTTCCTTTGCCAATATAAAAAATACCTTTTTCAGAGGCAAGTCTAGGATCGATGAGGGCATAAACATAATACTTTTTTAGCTGATCCTTCAACTCTGTCGCTTTGGACGTAGTTTTAGTTGTTGATTTAGTCGTGCGTTTGGGTTTTGTTGCGTCAGTATTTTTGGTCATAACATCCTCGATGGTTAGATATCAGCGGATTACATGGAACTGTTTCAGTATATTGATAAGCTTTTTTTAATTTCTTCTTTTACTTTCTTTCTAAGCTCTGCCGGAGCTAAAACTTCGACTTCTGAACCATGCTTTAAGACATCCATGATTAACTCAGGATCTTGACTGTACTCGAACTCCAATACATAGGAGCCATCCTATTCAAGATGTCCACGTTGATTAGGATGCCAAGACTCACCAGCTACCCATCGGGCAGCCTTGGAACTGAATTTAAGTTTGGCAGTTTTATCAGCTTTACCGGAGAAGATGCCATAGCTTCCTGTGAAATGCTCATTCATCTGCTTCTCTGGAATATCTATGCACTTATCGCTCAGTAGCTCCACATGTCTAATGCCATCTAAAGAAAAACTGCGTAAGGCTTCACGCTTATGGCAATAAGCATCTAAATACCAATTGTCACGGTAGTGAATCAAACGCTGAGGAGAGATTTCTCGCTCCTCCACCTCGTCTCGATCTTTGGTATAGAACAAAATCTTAATACGCTCGCGTTTAAGTAGGGCGCTGCCAATATCGGCAAAGAAGCTATTGGCACTTTTACGCGAACCCATGCTAATTAACTTGATTCGTTTGCGTAATTCTTTTGATGATGTTTCTCCGTTACCTAAGATGGCATCAATTTTTGTCATTAATGGTGCGATATGTGGACCAATCAATCCTCCTTGATCCAAGGATGACAGTAAGTGCTGCATGGTTACAAGGGCGGTTGTTTCTTCTTGAGAAAACCACATGCCTGGCAATTCAAATTTGGGACCAACTCCTTGCTTTTCAAACTTATAACCACGCTCATAGGCATCCCATTTAATAGGGGCATTTAAGGAATTTTGCATATAGGCTAAGTCACGCTTGAAGGTTGCTAAAGAAACCTGTAGCTCTTGCAGAAACTCGTCGGTACTTACAACGCCACGACTGTGGAGTAAGTTATTGATTTTGTATACGCGTTCGGTACTGTTCATATCTACCCCATATTCCGTGCTTTTAGTAACTTTAGCACTTTATTGGATGAGTGGCTCATGTTGTGAGCTACTGGGTGCTCATAATGCACTCGTAGGGCCTAATTAATTTTGGAGGAGCTATGCGTGATTACACATATATTGATGGTACAAGATTTAGCATTTCTAATCTCTTTCGTAGCCTTAGGTTTGATGTCGATCGACTAGATCCTAGTTGGGTAGACGAAGAAAAGCCGACATTCATCAGAGGTTTGCGCATCGTAGATAACGATGACATGGAGACACTAACAGCCCATGGTGAGGATGCTGACAACTTAATGTTCAGTCTGACTTATCTTTACAGCAGAAATGACGACTTTGAGAAATTCAGAACAGCTATGGATGACTATCTCAAAGCAATTTTTGAGACTAAAGAATATCTAGTTAGTAAACAAAACATCAATCTAACTGAGCAAACAGGAAACCAAGAAGCATTAGAAGTGACAGAGATTCTTTTGCACTAAGCAATAAGGACTAATCAGTAAGGGTGGATTTATTCCCAATTGCCAAACCCTGACAGGTGTCGAATTGGCTAAATAGGAGAGTGGTATGAACATTACACAATTAAAAATTGGTTTACATGGGTTTAATGACTCAGGATTTAAAAGAACCATAGAGGCCTTACGCAATCGTTATTTACCGATAGTCTTTATTAAAGATGAGAACAATTACTTTGCTGAGGCGATTGAAAAAGATGGCCAATATTTTTATCGAGTGGATGGCACAACGGTCTGTATTAACCAATACGAATATGACAATGTCATCCGCAATCCGCGCTTGTATTACTTTTCATCGGCGTTAAGGCTACATCACCGTATTAAAAAAGCGCAAGAGTTGGGTTTGGGCCAAAGATGGCCGACCAATCCCGCTGCACCAATTAACATTTTTGATCTCATTAGGGAGGGTAAGCTATGAACATCGAATTAAACGCTGACTATGATCGTCGTGGATTACTGGCCCTTATTAAAGATGAGTTCAAACTTGATTGGCAGGGAATCCATGGGGCTAAACATTGGGCTAGGGTGCTTCATCATGGCAAGCACATAGGTCAATTGCGCAAAGCAGATTTGATGGTGGTGGAGTTGTTCGGTTTTTTGCATGACAGTTGTCGTTGGAGTGATGGTTTTGATATCCAGCATGGGCAACGTGCTGCTGAATTTGCTTACGGTATTCATGGCGACTACTTCCAATTAAAGCCAGAGCAACTAGACAAGCTTTGTTATGCCATGCGCCACCATTCAGGAGGGCAGATATCCTCTGATCCAACCATCCAGACTTGTTGGGATTCGGATAGGCTCGATTTAGGTAGGGTAGGCATCATGCCTTCTCCTAGCTATCTCTCAGATGAGGCATCTATTTTTATTAGCTTGGCCTATGACTGGAGTCGGGAGGCTCATTAAAGATTTGGCTAGCTCAATTGATGAGCTATTAACAATCCAAAATGCTAAATATGCTAATTGGACCAGCCATTATTTCTTTTTTACTACCTTTACAACTCTATGCCAACAACCTTCAAAACTGGCATCCTGAGATGGATGCTTTCGTCTGTATTGCTCGTGATTCCGCGGGACTAATTGGATTGCCTTCGCTCATGAATAAATTCCCAGTCATTAACTATGATCAAGAACTATTTCTAAGAGAGCCTACTAAATATGATGAACCCCCTAAGCGCCGTAAATGGTTTGTGCTTAAATTCCTGAGAAGTATGAATACTTTTTCAAACATCTAGAAAGGTCTTTGCAACCATTGTTATTAAATTTATGTATACTGTATAAATATACAGTATTATATGAATAACCAAACATTAACTATTAATCAGCCAAATTCCTTAAACCAAGAGCCACAAGCCTTGGCAAGGGAATTAGCTAGTTATGAGCTCAAGCTACTATCTCACCGAATTTCAGCAGGATTTCCTAGTCCTGCAGGGGATTATGTAGAAGACGGTTTAGATCTCAATAACTATCTGGTACAGAATAAGCCAGCCACTTTCATGTTTACTGTGAGAGGTGAATCAATGATTGTGGCTGGCATCCACGATGGCGATAAGGTGATAGTTGATCGAGCCTTAAAAGCTAAACATAACGACATTGTTGTTGCGGTGGTTGATGGTGAATACACCATTAAACGCTTATACAAATATCGAGGTCGTATCGAACTACGCCCTGAAAATCCAGACTACCAGCCCATTACATTGACAGAAGGCAATGAACTACAAATATGGGGTGTGGTGACTGGAGTCGTGCGTAAATACACATCAAAGGTCTGAATGTCTAAGGGTCTAAAGGTCTAAAGGTCTAAGCATGGAACCACTATTTGCTCTAGTCGATGTCAACAACTTCTATGTATCTTGTGAGCGATTGTTTCAGCCTAAGTTAGAACATGTACCGATGGTCGTACTGTCTAATAACGATGGCTGTGCGGTTGCTCGCAGTGCAGAAGTAAAAAACTTAGGTGTCAAAATGGGCACACCTTGGTTCAAGATGAGAGACCTAGCAATACAACACGGTATACAAGCTCTCTCATCAAACTACACACTCTACGGTGATATCAGTAATAGAGTGGTATCAGTATTAAGAGATTTCACGCCCAACCTAGAGGTCTACAGCATTGATGAAAGCTTCTTAAGAATTGAATCAGTAGCTCACCTATATGGTGGTACGCAGCCTATGGGTGTAGAGATTAAACAGCGCATGAAAGACTGGTTAGGTCTACCGGTTTGTGTGGGCATAGGTTCGACTAAGACATTAGCCAAATTCGCTAATCACTTGGCTAAGAAAAACCCGAGCTTCAGTGGTGTCTGTGATCTATCAGCTATGCCTAAAGAGCGCTTATACCGATTAATGAGTGAAATAGATGTTGGTGAAGTCTGGGGTATAGGTAGAAACATTGCTAAGAAACTTCATCAAATGGGTGTGCAGACGGTTCTAGATCTAGCTCAAGCATCACCGCAATATATTCGCATACATTTTGGCGTCGTCATGGAACGAGTTTGCTATGAGCTAAGAAGCGTCTCTTGTCTCAAGCTAGAAGAAGTAGATCCTCCTAGGAAGCAAATCATTGCTTCACGTAGTTTTGGCAAATTAGTGATTAGCTTAGAAGAGTTAGCTGAATCAGTAGCCACTCATGTGGCTAGAGCAGCAGAAAAGCTAAGAGAGCAAGGCTCTGTGACAGGAGCCGTACAGGTCTATATACAAACCAATCCCCACAAACTCAACGAGCCTCAATATAGCCCGAGCATCTTGGTACCTTTACCAGATACCACAGATAACACCTTGCAACTAACCGATGCAGCCATGATCGGATTAAAACAAATCTACCGCAAAGGATATCGATATAAAAAAGCAGGGGTGATGCTGGCGTTGATATCAGATAAACCCAATCAACAGCCATCCTTATTTGAAGACATTGATACAAGAGGGAAGTCAGCCAACTTAATGGGGGTTTTAGATAAGCTTAACCAACGCTTTGGTGTGGGGACGGTTAGAACGGCTAGGACTGGCACCAAACAACAGTGGCAGATGCGATCTGGGAACAAATCAAAAGCCTATACAACTAAGTGGGATCAATTGCCGATAGCTTCTTAAGACCTAGGTAATTTCAAAACGCGAGCGTGAACTGATCATTGATTTAACAGGTGAAGGAGCTATTAACCTACCTGCAGGAGTCCTTGAGAAAGTATTCATATTACTGGAGCACTAAGATACCTCAGTTCAACTAATAATTTGGGTATTCCTCTTGATAAAACTCTTTATCGCCCACCAGACTCTAAAAAGTAATAAGCTTAGGACGATTGCTGCATAGATACTGACAGTGAAATAGTCATGTTTGCCGCCTTTATGCCAAAAGTAATGCAGTAAAACGGTCATACTAATTAAATAAATTAAACGATGTAATTGTGTCCAGCGCCGCTTTAATAAGTGCATGGATAGTCGATTGGACGTAATCGCGAGCGGCAAAAGTAGGGTAAAGCTTAAAAAGCCCATAGTTATAAAAGGTCTTTTCAATACATCTTTGACCATAGCCTCAAGCTCTAGATTTTGATCAAGCAAAAACCAAATCAAAAAATGTAGACAGGCATAAAAGAAAACATACAAACCTAAAATTCGGCGATAGGTAATTAGATTTGCTAGTCCTGTAATTTTTATTAAAGGCGTGATGCTAAGGGTTAGGCATAAGAAAACTAGCGCCCATGTGCCGGTAGAGCGAGTGATGAATTCAATTGGGTTGGCGCTTAATTGATCTTGTAGCCCCAAGTAGAAGAGGCGTTCTAATGGCAATAAGCCAATAAAAATTAAAGCGTAGCGATGATACTTAGTAGTACTTTTGTAAATCCATGCCAGCATATAAAGAACTCACTTGTTGTTCATAGCCATTAAAGGCAAGGGTCTTTATTTTAGGTGTAAATAGGCCGTTTTCACTGCCAATTCTTCTTTCGGTGGCTTGGCTCCAGCGAGGATGATCAACTTTGGGATTAACGTTTGAGTAGAAACCATATTCGTTCGGAGCTACAAGATTCCAGCTGGTTTGCGGTTGTTGATCTGTGAAGCGAATTTTTACAATGGATTTAGCGCTTTTAAAACCATATTTCCATGGAACCGTAACCCGAACAGGAGCGCCATTTTGTTTAGGCAGGATTTCGCCATATAAGCCAAACGTGAGCAGAGTTAGTGGATGCATCGCTTCATCTAAACGCAACCCTTCCGTGTAAGGCCACTTGAGAATAGAGGTATTTACATAGGGCATTTGTTTGGAATCAGCCAAGCTAGTAAATTCAATATATTTCGCTGATCCTAAAACATCACATGACTTAATGAGTTGTGAAAGTGAATACCCAATCCAAGGGATAACCATAGACCAACCTTCGACACATCTGAGCCGATAAATTCGCTCTTCCATAGGAGCTAACTTGAGCAATTGATCAATATCCAGCACCTTGGGCTTTTTAACTAAACCCTCAATACTGATGGTCCACGGCCTAGTTTTTAATGTATGAGCATGTTGGGCAGGGTCTGATTTATCAGTGCCAAATTCATAAAAATTGTTATAGCTCGTGATATCTTTATAGCTAGTTAATTTCTCTTGAGTAAAGAATTGAGGGTTTGCTTTATAGCTTAACTTTTCTTGGGTATTAGCAAGCGCCCAAGTAGGTAACAAGCCAGTAGAGGCTACTAAACTGGCTGCTCCTAATTGTAGAAATTCACGTCGTCTGAGATAGATTTCTTTGGGCGTTACTTCCGATTCTGAAATAAATGCAGTAGTGATCACTTTTTTCATATGGATGGCCTATTAATTGACATGATGCTTCAGGCGAGATAAATACCTTATATATACCTCTCTTAATTTCAAGATCGCATCTGGTTTTTCCTAAAAATCCGCCAGCTTTTAATCTTCCAATAGGCTTCTTAGCATCCAAGCAGTTTTTTCATGCACATCTTGTCGTTGTGTTGATAGATCCAAGGTTGGTTGATCATTTACTTTATCGGCTAATGCAGATAATTTTCTAGCTGTTCTTGCTGTAGCTTCCTGTGCTTTAACAAGATGCTTGACCATATCCAGTGCCTTAGGCGTTCCAGAGACTTCTTCAATAGAGGTGAGATTTGAGAATTCCTTATATGTGCCGGGCGCAGGTTCACCTAGTGCACGAATTCGCTCAGCAATTAAATCTAAAGCTGTCCATTGTTCTGTATATTGAGTCATAAACATCAGGTGAAGGGTATTGAACATGGGACCCTTTACATTCCAGTGGAAATTATGAGTCATTAAATATAACGAATAGCTATCCGCGAGTAGGGCAGATAAACCCTTGGCAATCGCTTTCCTATCCTTCTCATTAATGCCGATATCAATTATTTGTTTGCTTGATTGTGCTTTCATGATGGCTTCCTCTGAATAATCAATAGTTGTTAGCATATAAGATTCTTTTGTGATGTCCTACTTAATCCATCCTACTCCAATTAGTAATTTTTGCCAGCGTTGAGTACTTTTATTTGACCTATAACAGTTCCTTTGAGAATAGCCCCATTGGTTTTTTGATTTAAAAGCCTAAACTGAAGAAACTATAACTATCAAAAAGGGAAAAAGTATGTCAACAAATTATGTTGTTATTTGGATCGATCATAAAGAAGCTCATGTCCTATATTTTGATAAAAGCAAGAATGAGTTAATTAAAAGTGATTCACGAAAACCTCATTTACACCACAAAACTAATGAAGTTGGCAGTGG
>Ga0213920_1000666_pt1 | contig 23699 bp, 28 predicted proteins | sample McNCre1117MG_FD_161054 | JGI IMG/M metagenome (GOLD analysis project Ga0213920, IMG submission 161054) | Freshwater microbial communities from McNutts Creek, Athens, Georgia, United States - 11-17 MG | ecosystem: Environmental > Aquatic > Freshwater > Creek | place: USA: Georgia | collected...
TCGGCTGATGCTTATCCTGATGAGCGATTCGAAGCTGAATTGGTTTACATCAATACGGGTGTGGATGTGCAACGGGGGTCTGTAGAAGTCAAGCTTAAAGTCACTAAACCGCCTGCATACCTTAAGCAAGATATGACGGTGTCGGTAGACATTGACGTGGCGCGGCGTGCACAAGCGCTGTTAGTGTCGCAGGCCGCGATACATGATTTGGATAAAGCTCAGCCCTGGGTGCTGCGCATCAACCAAGGTCGCGTACAGCATCAAGAGGTGAAACTGGGTTTAATCAGCAATGGCATGTGTGAAGTGTTGTCAGGTTTGAATGTCGGTGACTTGGTGGTGCCGATCGAGGCAAGCAAGGTCAATGTGGGGGCACGCGTACGTGCGGTGGTTACTGCCAAAGGAGCCTTGCCTTGATTGCGTTGTTACCTTTTGAGGCATGGGTGTCGTTGCGCTTTATGCGCGAAGGTCGCGTGCAGACTTCTTTCATCGTTGGGGGCATTTCGATTGGTGTGGCTGTGATTGTGTTTATGTCTGCCTTGCTCGCGGGTTTGCAAAGTAACTTTGTGCGTCGTGCTTTGACTGGTCAAGCGCATATTCAAGTGCTGCCGCCTAAAGAGGTTGTGCGGCCTTTACGCAACGACGATGCCACATGGCAAGAAAATGCCATTCTTCAAGCCCCTTTGCAGCGCTTGAAAAGCATTGACCAATGGCAAAGCGTTGCTGCGCAAATTTCGGCCATGCCAGATGTCACCGTGGTCTCACCAGCAGCCACTGGGTCCGCTTTGGTTGCACGCGGCCAAGTCAATCGTGCTGTGACATTGACTGGCATTAACCCAGACTTGTATTTCCGCATCGTGCCCTTGCCTGAAAAAATTGTAAAAGGGCAAGCAAAAATGGAAGTTGATACGATTTTTATCGGTACTGATTTGGCCACCGACCTCGGTGTCACAGTGGGCGACAAGCTAATCGTATCGGCCTCCAGTGGTGCCACTAACACTTTGAAGGTCGCCGCTATTCTTGATCTGGGCAGCAAAGGTGCGAATAGTCGCAATACCTACGTGGCGCTGCGAACTGCTCAAAGTTTGCTAGGGCTGACAGGATTGGTGTCGATACTCGATATCACTGTGCACGATGTTTATGGGGCCGAAGTGGTGGCGCAACGCATCAGTGCGTTGTTGCATGTGGAGGCGGACAGTTGGATCAAAACCAACGAGCAATTTTTTACGGCTGTGCATGCGCAAACCATTGCCAATACGGCCATTCGGTTTTTTGTAGCCTTGTCGGTCGGCTTTGGCATCGCCAGTGTCTTGGTGGTGTCGGTGGTGCAGCGCTCGCGTGAAATTGGTATTTTTCGGGCTATGGGTATCACGCGTGGACAAATTTTGCGTATCTTTTTGATACAGGGTGGTTTGCTTGGTTTATTCGGAGCAATCACGGGTTCGATGATGGGCGGCGGGGCGTTGATGTTGTGGCACCGCTTTGAGCGCAATGCGGATGGCACCGAGTTGTTCCCGCTCGTGCTTGAACCATTGTTGTTTATTCAAGCTTTGCTCTTAGCGACGCTGACTGGTTTGTTGGCCGCCTTTGCGCCAGCATTGCGCGCCGCTAGGCTTGACCCCGTGGTGGCCATTCGTGGATAAGAACATGTCGACCCATGATCCTGTGTTAGAGCTTCGTGGCATCGTGAAGACCTTCAATTTAGGGCAACCCAATGAAACCGAAGTCTTGCACGGCATTGACTTCACCTTGAAACCCGGCGAGTTTTGTTCTGTGATTGGGCCTTCAGGTTCTGGCAAAAGCACGCTACTCAACATCGTTGGTTTGCTGGATCGGCCAACCCGTGGCACTTTGGCCGTGTGTCAACAAGAAACTACCACGTTGGACGACAGCGCACTCACACTATTGCGCGGGCACAACATTGGTTTTGTGTTTCAGTACCACCACCTCATCAGCGCATTCAGTGCGATTGAAAACGTCATGATGCCCATGGTGGGCGATGCAGGATTTTTAAATGATGCCATGCGCGAGCGAGCCGCTTCTTTGTTGGCAAGTGTTGGCTTGACGCGTTGGAAAGATTCGCCTTCTATGCAACTCTCGGGTGGTCAGCAGCAACGCGTGGCTGTGGCACGTGCGTTAGCGATGAAGCCGGCCTTGATCTTGGCTGATGAGCCGACAGGTAACTTAGACAGTAAGAGCGCAGATGCGGTGTTTGATTTGCTCTTGAGCGTGAGCCGAGAGCAAGGCACCAGCGTACTGTTCGTCACGCACAACGCAGCGCTGTCTGCACGATGTGACAAAACCATCGAAGTGGTGGATGGGCATCTGAAGACTTGATCAAAGCTTGAGACTGTTCAGCACTTCATCGGTGTGCTCACCCAAACGCGGTGCCCCGCGCCACACGCCGGTAGGTGTATCGCTCATGCGCACAGGTGGACGCAATTGACGCAACAAACCTTCGTGCGGATGCGGCACATCCAGCCAAGCTTTTGTGGCTGCTAAGTGAGGGTCGGTCAGCAAGTCGTCAAGCTTCATCATGGGCATAACGGGAATGTCATGCGCCGTGAAGTCTTTCATCCATTCGGAGCTGGTGCGTGTGCGCAGGTGCTCGCCCACAAAGGCATATAGCGCATCAATGTGCGTGAGTCGCTCGACTTGCGAGCTAAACCGCGTATCGGTGTAAAACAACTCGGATTGACCAATGAGCCTCAAGAAGGCTTGCCAATGGGCATCGTTGTACATGAGGGCGCAGATGTAGCCATCTAGCGTTTGGTAGGGCTTGCGGTTGATCGAAAGCATGCGCGCATGGCCCATGGGGGCGATGGGCGGTTGCCAAGTTTCACCGCCCAAATGTTCGCCCAACACAAACTGGAGCAAGCATTCAAACATGGGCACTTCCACATGCTGACCCACGCCCGTGCGATAGCGCGCAATGACGGCGGCCAACACAGCGTGCACCATGTTGAGCCCTGTCACGCGGTCGGCAAAGGTAGCGGGTACATAGCGTGGCTCGGGGCTACCGCTCTGCGTCATCAGCCACGGCACACATGCCGCGCCTTGAATGAGGTCGTCATACGCAGGCCAGTCCGAGTAGGGGCCGCCTTCGCTGTAGCCATACGCGCCGCAGACCACCAAGCGTGGGTTGATGGCGTGAAGTGCTTCAAACGACAAACCCAAACGGGCCATTGATGCAGGGCGAATGTTGTAGGTCAGCACATCAGCGGTTTTGCAAAGCGCGAGCAATTGTTCGCGTTGTTCGTGCTGGCGCAAGTCGAGCACGACTGACCGTTTGTTGCGGTTGGCGTTGATGAAGATGTGGCCCATGCCCGGGTGCTTCATCGGTCCCGCGTGGCGCATGATGTCGCCGCCGGGTGGTTCGATCTTGATGACGTCTGCGCCGTAGTCGCCCAAAATTTGTGTGGCGTAGGGGCCCAGCACCACGCCCGTCATGTCAATCACCCGCAAGCCCGCGAGGGCGCCTTGCAGGCTGGCGCTGTCGCTCGCCTTGTCGGTGGGGCTCATCGCTTATTCCGGTGTGATGCCAGCAGTTTTAACCCAGCTGCCCCACTTTTTAATTTCAGCGTCGATGGTTTTGGCGAGCGTGGCTGAGTCTTCCACATCAAGGTCGATGCCTGCGTTTTGGATTTTTTCGCGCACGTCGGGTTTGGCCAACACGGCCATCAAGGTGGCCGTGGCTTTCTTTTGCACGTCAGCGGGAACGCCAGCTGGGGCCATCAAACCGAACCACGCGCTGACGTTGTAGTCTTTCTCGGTGTCGCCAATCGGGGGCACGTTAGGTGCTTTGCTGGCGCGTTTGCGAGTGGTGACGCCTAGGCCGCGCAAGCGTCCGCCATTCATTTGCGACACAGCGTTGCCTGTGTCGGCAAATGCGAATTGAATTTGGCCACCGAGCAAGTCGGTCAAGGCAGGGGGAATGCTTTTGTAGGGAACGTTGATGGTCTGCAAGCCTGCCAATTCATTCAACATGGCAGCTGACACGAGTGAGCCTGAAGAACCATGGCCAAACGCTAGCTTGCTCGGATGTGCTTTGGCATAGCTCACAAACTCTTTCATGTCTTTGGCCGGAAAGTCGTTATTGACCATCAAGATAAAGCCAACCTCGCCAATCTTGCCGATGGGCGTGAAGTCTTTCACTGGGTCGTAGGGCAGTTTTCGGTACAGGTGCACGTTGGCAGCTTGTGTGGTGCTGGTGGTGACCAAGAAGGTGTAGCCATCTGCAGGGGCTGTCTTGACGGCTTCGGCGCCCAAAATGCCGTTGGCACCAGCTTTGTTGTCAATGGTGATGGGCTGGCCCCATGCGTCGCTCATGGCTTGCGCGATGATGCGACCCACGCTGTCGGTGGCACTGCCTGCGCTGAAAGGCACGACAAACTTGATCGGTTTATTGGGGTAGCTTTGCGCGAGGACCGTAGGTGACGCAAGACAGCTGAGAACTGTTGCCGCAAAGCCCGCACATAGCGTGCGTCGAAAGGGTGAACTGAGGTTGAAGTAACGCATGGTTTGTCTCCTGTTTAGTCTTTGGTGGCCCGTCGTTGCACGGCATCAATGTAGGCATGGCCATCGGGTGGACGGCCGCTGCGTTGGCTTTCCCAAATCATCTGGCCCAAGGCATCCATGGTTTCATGGTGCGCGTCGTGCAGCGAGTCGCGTTTGGCGGTGAGCAACTCTACTGCTTGGCGAATGCCACGCGGTTGGTCGATTGAGCATTGTTCGCTCACTGACAGATGCATGGACAGATGTAAGAAGGGGTTGGTCTTACCGTCTTTGACTTCGTACATGCGTTCTAGCGCAGCATCCACATCAGCAAAGTCGGCGTGGTATTCGGGATGCTCGGCTACCCATTGGCTGGCAAGCGTTTCAAGGGCGTCCATGGGTTGCGCGTTGCGCCACTTGGCATAGACCGAACAGAAAAAGCGCCGAACGTCGGCTTGGCTGGGTTCAAACATATTTGTGATTGTGGCTCAGGAGTTTTGTGCGTGGCGGTCTAAGTGGCGACACCAAAGAAAAGGGCCTCTTGCGAGGCCCTTTTCTTGATGCATGCGTGCTTATTGTTCAACGAACGCGCGTTCCACCACATAGTCGCCGGGGGTGGTGGTAGAGCCTTCTTTAAAGCCGCGGGCTTCGAGGAGGGTGCGCATGTCTTTGTTCAAGCCGGGACTGCCGCAAATCATGATGCGGTCAGTTTCAGGATTGATATCAGGCAAGCCCAAATCTTGGGACAGTTTGTTGGAAGTGATCAAGTCAGTGACGCGGCCTTGGTTTTTAAAAGGCTCGCGCGTGACGGTGGGGTAGTACAGCATTTGGGCGCTGACCATCTCACCCAAGAATTCGTGCTTGGGCAGCTCTTGCGTCAAGTAGTCGTGGTAAGCGAGCTCTTTGACTTCGCGCACACCGTGCACCAAGATGACTTTTTCGAAACGATCGTAGGTTTCGGGGTCACGCACGATGCTGAGGAACGGGGCCAAGCCAGTGCCCGTACCAATGAGGTACAGGTTTTTGGCGGGCAACAAATAGTCACAAAGCAACGTGCCTGTGGGTTTTTTGCCGATGACGATTTTGTCGCCTACTTTGATGTGTTGCAGCTTAGAGGTAAGAGGGCCGTCTGGCACCTTGATGCTCAAAAACTCTAAGTGTTCTTCGTAGTTGGCGCTGACGATGCTGTAGGCGCGCAGCAATGGTTTGCCGTTTTCGCCGCGCAAACCAATCATGGTGAAGTGGCCATTGGAAAAACGCAGCGAGGTATCGCGCGTGGTGGTGAAGCTGAACAGGCTGTCGGTCCAATGATGAACGGACAAAACTTCTTCGTCTAGAAATGCACTCATGGCTGGGATCAAAGCAATAGAAATTAAGCCCTCTAGTGTAGGCGAGGGCTTAAAACCTGGGGCTATATGTTCCCATTTGGCCGGTCATAAGGCTTCATGTGAATCAATCGGCTCCCCGCATCGTGCTCAGACTTTGTGTGCAAAACCGTTTTGACGCCATGCCTCAAAAGTGATGACGGCTACGGCGTTGGACAGGTTCAGGCTGCGCTGTCCCTCGCGCATGGGCAAGCGAAGACGCTGTGTCAGGTCAAAACTGTCACGAATGTCGGCGGGCAATCCGCTGGTTTCGGATCCAAATACAAACCAATCGCCAGCCTGAAAGGCCATGTCGTGGGCCGTGCTGGAGCCTTTGGTGGTCATGGCAAACATGCGTGTGGGGTCGGGCTGAGCGTCCTTCAAGAAGGTGGCCCAGTCGGCGTGGCGCAAGACGGGGGCGTATTCGTGGTAGTCCAAACCCGCACGACGCATGTGTTTGTCCTCCATCGAAAAGCCCAAAGGCTCCACCAAATGCAAGGTGCAGCCGGTGTTGGCGGCCAAGCGGATGACGTTGCCCGTGTTGGGCGGAATTTCGGGGTGGACGAGGACGATGTTGAACATGTGCTTATTGTCTTGCATGTGCGCGCAGCGTCTCGCGTGCCTCGGTGCGTGCCAGTACCAGGCCCGTGATGTGAGCAGTCCCTGCAGCGCGCAAGACGCGAGCGGCTTCGTACAGCGAGGCGCCGGTGGTCATCACGTCGTCTACCAGCACCACACGTTGGCCACGCACAGTTGCTACACGCTCAGGTGCTACCCAAAACGTATCTTTTACATGGCCGAGCCGTTCCTCGCGAGAGGCGCCCACTTGGTGCGCGCTGTCGTTGCTGCGAAGCAAGGTCTGGACGTCGGTTTTGTGTGGCGCTAGATGGCGGGCTAATTCAAAGGCTTGGTTGAAGCCTCGCTCGCGCAAGCGAGTAGCGGACAGCGGCATGGGCACTACGAGACTGGCCGCATCTAGCGCGGGTTCGACCCACGGGGCGTGGCGCATGAGTTCCGCCAAGGTGCGCGCCATTCTGGGATCGGCTTGGAACTTGAGGCGGGCGATGCAGTCAGACCAAGGGAAGGTGTAGCTCACGGCGGCTACGCAGGCGTTGAGTGGGCTGGGATGTTCGATGCAATTGCGGCAGATGGTTTGGCTCAGCGTAAGCGCGCAAAGGGGGCAGCGCAAGGTGGGCTGGGCAAAGCGGTCGATACAAGACGCACACAAGGGCTGGCTGGGCCAGCAACGGCAGATGTGACAAAGACTGGGCCAACGCAACATACCACGTATTGGAAATAGATTGCTTCAGTTTGGGTTGAAGCGCAGCGCACTGTTTGCGAACGACACGATGTCGATAATAGAGGCCATGCCTGAACTGTCTTCGTCTGATACCCCCCCCACGCTCGATCCTGTTGCCAGCGCCCGTTGGGCGGCTTGGCCGCACACGCAATCACCTTGGCTCAACGAGGAGGTGGCGCGACGTATGGAAGACCGTTTGCAATGGATTCGCTTGCAGCCTAAGTCGTGGGTAGATTGGGCCCCACTCAGTGGCGGCTTGCAAACGCATGACAAACTCCGTGCACGTTACCCGCAAGCGGCATGTCAAGTGATTGAGACCAGCCCGCAGCGCGAACGCATTGCGCGCCAAGCGCTGCAAACACCGTGGTGGAAGCGTTGGCTCAAACCCAATGCTTTGACATTTGGCGAGCCTGCGGCCGCCAGTGCTGACATGTTGTGGGCCAATATGGCGCTGCACAACAGCGATGCCCCGCAAGCTTTGTTGCAGAAATGGCACCAGTTGTTGGCGGTCGATGGCTTTTTGATGTTCTCCTGTCTCGGACCGGACACGTTGCGCGAACTCAACGCGGTCTATCAAAGCATGGGTTGGCCACCTGCGTGCCACGCTTTCACCGATATGCACGACTGGGGCGATATGTTGGTTCAAGCTGGGTTTGCTGAGCCAGTGATGGACATGGAGCGCATCACCTTGACCTATTCAAATGTCGACAGCTTATTGGGGGAGTTTCGTGCCCTAGGCCGCAACCTGCATCGCGAACGCTTCAAGGGCTTGCGTGGCAAACAGTGGTTGGCGCAATTGAAAAATGCCTTGTTGTCTTTGGCTAAACCCGAACAAGATGGACGACTGACGTTGACCGTTGAAGTGATTTATGGACACGCTTTGAAACCCTTGCCTCGCCTCAAAATTCAGGGGGAAAGTACTGTGTCCTTGCAAGACATGCGCACGCTACTAGGGCAATCCCCTAGCGGCCGCTCTGTATGATTTTCAATGGAAGCTTGTAGCGCAGATCATGCTTAGACACTTTGAGTCCAATGGGTGTGTGAGGGATTTGTAGTTCTGACGACAAAACATTGAGGCAATCAAAGTGATGAAGAACAATCTTTTCCAAAAGTTGACTTCAGGTGTGCTGTTCATTGCTGCTTGGGCGAGCACAGCTGCTTGGGCCGTAAACGATTTGCCGGGCGGTCCAGCTGTTCGACAACTGAACCTCCAACCTGGTGCGACCAAAATTGCGCAAGAGCAGGGATGGCTGCATTGGTTCATGCTCATCATTTGCACGGTCATTTTTGTGGCGGTGTTTGGCGTGATGTTCTATTCCATCTGGAAGCACCGTAAATCGGTGGGCCATAAATCGGCCAGCTTCCACGAATCGGTCAAGGTAGAAATTGCTTGGACCGTGATCCCTTTCATCATCGTGATCTTGATGGCCTTGCCTGCCACCAAAGCAGTGGTTGCGCAGAAAGACACCTCCAACGCTGACCTCACCATCAAAGCCACGGGCTATCAGTGGAAATGGGGCTATGACTACATCAAAGGGCAGGGTGAAGGCATCGCTTTCATCTCTACGCTGGACAACGCACAACGCGAAATGTCTAACAACGGCGCTAAGGGTGTGGACATCGATGACTACTTGTTGAAGGTGGATAACCCATTGGTGGTGCCCGTCAACAAAAAGGTGCGTATCATCACCACCGCCAATGACGTGATCCACGCGTTTGCCGTGCCATCACTGGGCGTCAAGCAAGATGCGATTCCTGGCTTTGTGCGCGACACCTGGTTCCGCGCGGAGGCTGTGGGCGACTACCACGGTCAATGCCAAGAGTTGTGCGGCAAAGAACACGCTTACATGCCCATCCATGTGAAGGTGCTCAGCGCGGCTGATTACACCGCTTGGGTGGCTGGCGAGCAAAAGAAAATGGCCGCCAAGATGGATGATCCATCCAAAGTTTGGACTTTGGATGACATCACCAAACGTGGTGCCAAGGTTTATGCCGCCAACTGCGCAGCTTGTCATCAACCCAATGGCAAAGGTATGGGGCCCATCAAACCACTCGACGGTTCTGCTGTCGTGTTGGATGCTGACAAGACCCGTCAAATCAAAGTTTTGTTGAACGGCCAAAACAACTTGGCCATGCCAAGCTGGAAACAGTTGAGTGACACCGACATTGCGGCCGTCATCAGCTTCACGAAAAACAATTGGTCCAACAAGACCGGCCAGCTGGTACAGCCTGCCGATGTCAAGGCCGCCCGTTAAAAGCTAGCGTTTAGAAGGAATACATCATGAGCGCAGTCCTCGATTCCCACGGCCACGGTCAAGACGATCATCACGGCGCACCTCACGGTTGGCGTCGTTGGGTATATGCCACCAACCACAAAGACATCGGTACTTTGTACCTGTTGTTCGCTTTCACCATGTTGATGGTGGGCGGCGTTTTGGCATTGTTGATTCGCGCTGAACTGTTTCAGCCGGGATTGCAATTGGTGAACCCCGAGTTGTTCAACCAACTCACCACCATGCATGGCCTCATCATGGTGTTTGGCGCCATCATGCCGGCTTTCGTGGGCTTTGCAAACTGGATGATCCCGTTGCAAATCGGCGCGTCTGACATGGCTTTTGCCCGTATGAACAACTTCAGCTTTTGGCTGATGATTCCAGCGGCTGTGACTTTGGTGAGTTCGTTTTTCATGCCTGGTGGTGCACCCGCTGCTGGTTGGACGCTTTATGCACCGCTGACCCTGCAAATGGGCCCTTCGATGGATGCTGGTATTTTTGCCATGCACCTGTTGGGCGCTTCATCGATCATGGGTTCAATCAACATCATCGTCACCATCCTCAACATGCGCGCCCCTGGCATGACCTTGATGAAGATGCCCATGTTTGTGTGGACCTGGCTGATCACCGCTTACTTGCTGATTGCTGTGATGCCTGTGTTGGCTGGCGCGATCACCATGACGCTGACCGACCGTCACTTTGGTACGACCTTCTTTAACCCTGCTGGCGGCGGTGACCCCATCATGTACCAGCATATTTTCTGGTTCTTCGGTCACCCCGAGGTGTACATCATGATCTTGCCGGCCTTCGGCATCATCAGTCATATCGTGCCGGCCTTTGCACGCAAGAAATTGTTTGGCTACGCATCGATGGTGTACGCGACCTCATCGATTGCGATTTTGTCGTTCATCGTGTGGGCGCATCACATGTACGCAACGGGCATGCCTGTGACGGGTCAGTTGTTCTTCATGTATGCCACGATGCTGATTTCTGTGCCGACGGGCGTGAAGGTGTTCAACTGGATCGCAACCATGTGGCGTGGGTCCATGACGTTTGAAACCCCCATGCTGTTTGCGGTGGGTTTCATCTTTGTGTTCACGATGGGCGGCTTTACTGGACTAATCCTGTCGATGGCCCCGATTGATACACAAGTGCAAGACACCTATTACGTGGTGGCGCATTTTCACTATGTGTTGGTGGCCGGTTCGTTGTTTGCTATGTTTGCTGGCTTCTACTACTGGTGTCCTAAGTGGACTGGCGTGATGTACAACGAAACGCGTGGCCAGATTCACTTTTGGTGGACACTGGTTTCTTTCAACGTGACCTTCTTTCCCATGCACTTCTTGGGTTTGGCTGGCATGCCACGTCGCTACGCTGACTACCCCATGCAGTTCGCAGACTTCAACATGCTGGCTTCAATTGGTGCGTTCTTCTTTGGTTTTGCGCAGGTGTACTTCTTCTTATTTGTGGTGCTGCCCGCGATGCGCGGTCACGGTGAAAAAGCTGTGGCTAAGCCTTGGGAAGCTGCTGAAGGTCTGGAGTGGGAAGTGCCTTCGCCTGCACCCTTCCACACCTTTGAAACTCCACCCAAGCTGGACGCGACTGCAACCCGCGTGATTGGCTAAGCATGACCACGCCTGAACAACGTCAAAAAAACTTTCGCCTGGGCCTCATCTTGGCCTCGGTGGCGGTGGTGTTTTTTGTGGGCTTTTTTGTCAAAGTCATGTTGTTGAATCGTTGAAGCCATGGCTGTCCCACGTCATAACCTGCTCATGTTCAAAAAGCTGCTCGTTGTGGCGGCGGGCATGTTTGCCTTTGGTTATGCCTTGGTGCCCATGTACAAAGCGATTTGTGAGTTCACGGGCATCAACATCTTGGCCTTGGGTGAGCGCGAGATTCCAGGCTCTGGCAGCGCACGTTCAAAAGTGGTGAACACGCAAGTGGACAACAGTCGCACCATCACTGTCGAGTTCGATGCCAATGCGCGTGGCCCTTGGAAGTTCAAGCCCGCCCAAAACTCGATGCAAGTGCATCCAGGTGAGATGATGACGGTCATGTACGAGTTTCAAAACGTGCAAGACCGCGTCATGTCTGCCCAAGCCATTCCTAGCTATGCACCTCGCCAAGCGGCGGCGCATTTCAACAAGCTGGAATGTTTCTGTTTCAACCAATACACCTTGGCACCTGGTGAGAAAAAGCAGTGGCCTGTGGTGTTTGTGATTGATCCCAAGTTGGCCAAAGACGTGACCACCATTACTTTGTCGTACACCTTCTTCGAAGTGGGTTCTAAAACGCCAGCCGCTCCCACCGCTGAGTTAGACGTGCCACACAAAGCAGGAGTAGGGGCATGAGCAAGAAAACATCGCTCATCCGTTCTGTCAAAGCTGTGGCATGGTCATTTTTCGGAATTCGTAAAAGTAGTGAATTCAAAGAAGACATTGACAAGATCACACCCTTGCATGTGTTGGGTGTGGGGTTGGTGGCAGGTTTTTTGTTTGTGATTGGGTTGATCGTTGTGGTCCATCTGGTCGTCGCGAAATAAAGAAGGAGTGGATATGAGTAGCACCGCACACGGTTCAACGCCTTACTACTACGTGCCTCATGCGTCGCGCCACCCGGCGATGGCGGCGTTAGGTCTGTTCTTTGTCATTCTTGGCGCTGGCCAATGGGTCAATGGCGTGGCATGGGGCAAGTACAGCCTGCTCTTTGGCCTCGTGTTTTGGCTGGGTGTGCTTTACCAGTGGTTTGGAGACGCTATCAGTGAGAGTGAGAGCGGTCAATACGGTCACAAGGTGGATCTGTCCTATCGCTGGAGCATGAGCTGGTTCATCTTTTCGGAAGTGATGTTCTTCGGTGCATTTTTCTCAGCGCTTTGGTGGACACGCGCGCACTCGGTGCCGATGTTGGGCAGCTTAGACAACGCGCTCTTGTGGCCTGACTTCAAAGCCGTTTGGCCAAGTGTGGCGGCAGGCGCAACGGCTTCTCCTGCCGGTATCGTCGAGCCTTTCCAAGCCATGTCACCGTTTTGGTTACCCACCATCAACACAGCTTTGCTGTTGAGCTCCGGTGTGACCTTGACGATTGCGCATCACGCCTTGGTTGAAAATAAGCGTGACATCACCATCAAGTTCATGTGGCTTACCGTGTTGTTAGGTATTGTTTTCCTTGCTGTGCAAGGTTATGAGTACTCACACGCGTACCACGAGATGAACCTCAAACTGAGCTCGGGCGTATATGGTTCAACCTTCTTCATGCTCACAGGCTTTCATGGCTTTCACGTGTTTTTGGGCATGCTAATGTTGCTGGTCATGACCTTACGTTTGCAAAAAGGCCACTTCACCCCAGACAAACACTTTGGCTTCGAAGGTGCTGCTTGGTATTGGCACTTTGTGGATGTGGTGTGGTTGGGCTTGTACATTTTGGTGTACTGGATGTAAAGCTCGATCAAACACGATAAAGGCCGCATGTGCGGCCTTTATCTTTGATGGGTTGAGTTTTTATTGACCTGCAGCGATGCCTGTGGGTTGGATGTAACCTAAATGCCATCCCATCAAAATACAAAGAAATAAGACAATTGAAATACCCACCCGAAGACCTAAAGCTTTGACCATTTGTCCAGACTTGGCTTCACCGGTGCGTCCATTGCGCATCATGAAGAACAAGGCTGAACCCAAGCTGGCGAGAATGGCTAAGAAGGCAATTGCAACAATGAATTTCATGCGTGTCATTATCTCTATCCCGCGCACCCGTGCCTTTGCATGGGTGACACTGGCCATGCTGATCGGCGTGGTGGTGACTGTGCGCTTGGGGTTTTGGCAGCTTTCACGCGCTGCTGAAAAAGAAGCACGTTATGCCGCCATCGTGGCGCAGATGGATGCGCCTGTGCTCAATACATCTGCGTTGCTGGCGAATCCTGCCAACTTTGAACAATTGCATCGACGTGTTGTATTGCAAGGCGTATGGCTGCCCGAATACACCGTGTATTTAGATAATCGGCCCATGAACGGGCACGCTGGGTTTTGGGTGTTAACGCCTTTGCAATTGAACGCCTCCGTGCGCGTGCTGGTGCAACGTGGCTGGGTGCCACGTCACCAACTTGACCGCACCTTGTTGCCAGAAATTCAAACGCCTTCAGGTGTGGTGCAGGTGCAAGGTCGTATCGCACCGCCGCCGTCACAGATGATAGAGCTGAGCTCATCGACAGAGGTGACAGTTGCTGACTCTGCTTGGTTGAAGATTCGGCAAAATCTAAAATTAGATAGTTATGCTGCTCAAACAGGTAACGCACTTGCAGCTGTCGTGTTGCAAACCGATGCCGCTTCAGGAGGTTTGCTGCGCGACTGGCCTGAAATTAAAACTGGTGTCGAAAAAAACCTAGCCTATGCCGTTCAATGGTTTGCGCTCGCTGCTCTGCAGTTGATGTTCTACATTTGGTTTCAATTCATTCAACCGTATCGCCATGCAAGACGCTCCTCGTTCTAAATCGCCGCATCCGCTGGGGATGACGGTGTATGACATGCCTTCACCCACTGATGTGGTGCAAGCCGATGCCAAACGCACCGCCATGGGCCGCTTGCGCATGTTGATCGTGTTGTTGGTGTGCGCTGCGCCGGTGGTGGCGTCGTATTTCACCTACTACGTGGTGCGTCCCGAAGGTCGCCGCAACTTTGGGGATCTGATTGAGCCCATGCGCAGCTTGCCCGATGTGACGGTGCAAGATTTGAATGGTGATGTTTTGCAACTGCCCACACTCAAAGGCCAATGGCTGTTGATCAGTGTGGCGGGCGGCGATTGCCAAGCCGATTGCCAGCATCAGTTGTATTTGCAACGCCAAATTTTGACGGGTTTAGGCAAAGACCGCCCACGGACTGAGTGGGTGTGGCTGGTGAACGATCAAGCCGAAGTGCCCAGCAGCCTATTGCCCGGCTTGAAGGACGCCACCGTGTTGCGCATGAATGCCGATGCGCTGGCGCAATGGTTGCAGCCAACCGACGGTCAACAGTTGCAAGACCATTTGTATTTGGTTGATCCACACGGTCAATGGATGATGCGCTTCCCCGCCAAACTCAGTACCGAAGGCGCGCTGAAAACCAAGCGTGACATTGAACGCTTGTTGCGCGCTGCCTCTTCTTGGGACGAAGCGGGCCGCTAGGACCTGCACTAGATCAGACACGCATTGCATGAACGAAAGCCTGTACAACCTCACACCGGTCTTGCATCTGCTCATCATGGGGGCATTGGTGGCCATGGTGCCACTGTGCTGGGTGTGGCTGCGCAACCCGCAGGCATCGACCACGCGTCGTGTACAAGCGCTGACCTTGATCACCTTATTTCTTACCTTTGATTTGGTGTTGTTTGGGGCATTCACGCGTTTGACCGACTCTGGCTTGGGATGTCCCGATTGGCCCGGATGCTATGGCCATGCCAGCCCCGTGGGCGCACAAGCCGCGATTGCCGTTGAACAAAACCAAATGCCCAGTGGCCCCGTGACACACACCAAGGCTTGGATAGAAATGGTGCACCGCTATTTGGCCATGGCTGTAGGCGGATTGATCTTGACGCTCGCTGCTTTTGCCTGGTTGCGCCGCTGGCGTGGGGATGCCAGCAGCAAGGTGTTGTGGCCCACCTTTACGCTACTGTGGGTGTGCTTGCAAGGCGCGTTTGGCGCATTGACGGTGACGATGAAGCTGTTTCCACTTATCGTCACGATGCATTTGGTTGGCGGCTTGGTGCTGCTTGCTTTGCTGACTCTGCAGGTGCAAAGCCAACGGTTGGCGAGTGAGCGCCGTCAATCTATTTTGATGAAGCCCATGTTGTATGCCGCGACATTGTTTGGTTTGCTACTGCTGACCGTGCAAGTGTTGCTGGGTGGATGGGTCAGCACCAACTATGCGGTGTTGGCGTGCAACACATTTCCCCAATGTCAAAACAGCTGGTGGCCGTTGATGAACTTTGAGCAAGGTTTTACCTTTTGGCGCCATCTAGGTGTGGATGCGAATGGCCAGCTTTTGATGTTTGAGTCGTTGACTGCGATTCACTATGTGCACCGTTTGGTTGCCTATGGGGTGTTGGTTTATCTCTCGATGCTCGCTCTGTCATTGCGTCGTATGAGTGCTTTGAAAACCTCGACGCATGGTCTGCTGCTGTGTTTGTTGTTGCAGTTTTTCACAGGTTTGTCAAACGTTGTGTTTGATTGGCCTCTTGCTGTTGCTGTGTTGCATACAGGTGGCGCTGCGGCGCTGGTGGTGGTGCTGATGTGGATGTTGACCGGTGCGCGACCTTCGCGCAGCACGGTGTTGAATGGATTGTGACGAGACCTGTTTTATGAGCCTTGCTTCTCCTTCTCTGTCACGCTGGCGCCAGTTCAATGCGCTGACCAAGCCGCGCGTGATTCAACTCATCGTGTTTTGTGCCCTCATCGGCATGGTGCTGGCCGTGCCCGGTGTGCCATCGTGGCCTGAGGTGCAATTGGCCTTGCTGGCTTGCTTGGGTATATGGTTTGTGGCGGGTGCTGCAGCGGCCTTCAACTGCTTAGTCGAGAAGGGCATTGACTCGCGCATGAAGCGCACCGCGTGGCGACCCACCGCCAAAGGCGAGTTGAGTGACCGCGAGACCTTGCTTTTCTCTACCCTCATGTGCGCTGTGGGTTCGTTGATTTTGTATGTGTGGGTGAACCCGCTCACCATGTGGCTGACCTTCGCCACTTTTGTGGGCTATGCGGTGGTGTACACGGTGATCTTGAAGCCGCTCACGCCGCAAAACATTGTGATTGGTGGCGCATCTGGTGCCATGCCCCCTGTACTGGGTTGGGCCGCGATGGCGGGCGAGGTCAGTCCCGAAGCTTTGATTTTGTTTCTCATCATCTTCTTGTGGACACCGCCTCATTTTTGGGCTTTGGCGCTGTACCGTGTGGAAGACTACCGCAAAGCGGGCTTGCCCATGCTGCCTGTGACGCATGGCAATGCGTTCACGCGTTTACAAATCTTGCTCTACACCTTTGTGCTATTGGCTGCATGCTTGATGCCGTTTATTTACCGCATGAGCGGCTGGTTTTACTTGGTGAGCGCCGTGATTTTGAGCTTAGGATTTTGTGGTTACGCCTGGGCCTTGTGGCGCAACTACTCCGACGCGTTGGCTCGCAAGACTTTTCGCTTTTCTTTGATTCACCTCAGCCTGCTGTTTGCAGCGCTTTTGATAGACCATTACCTGTGATGCTGTTCCATTCCCGCCGATTCTTGTTGTCTGCTTTCGCCGTTTTGGCTTTGTCGGCCTGCAGCCCTGATAAACCTAAGTTCAACGCCATCGACATCACTGGCGCCGATTACGCCAAGGGCTTCACCTTGATCGATCACAACGGCCAAAGCCGAAGCCTGTCTGATTTCAAAGGCAAAGTGGTGGTGCTGTTCTTTGGCTATACCCAATGCCCCGATGTGTGTCCCACATCAATGACCGAGTTGGCCGAAGTCAAACGCTTGCTGGGGGTAGATGGCGACAAGTTGCAGGGTGTATTTGTCACGGTTGATCCAGCGCGGGACACGGCTGAATTGCTCAAGGCCTACATGGGTAACTTTGATCCTACGTTCGTGGCTTTCATTCCCACACCAGAGCAGTTGGCTGCCGTTGCCAAAGACTACAAGATCTATTACAAAAAAGTGGATGGCAAAACGTCCACCAGCTACACCGTGGACCATTCAGCCGGTAGCTACGTGTATGACACACAAGGCAACTTGCGCTTGTACAGCCGTTATGGCGTGGGGCCGCAGGTGTTGGCGCAAGACATTCAGACCTTGCTGAAAACGACGCCTTAAAAAAAAGACCGCCATGTTTGCATGACGGCCTTTTGATTTTGTTTGAATCGCGTTATGCGTATTCAGCAAGTGCGGTTTTCATTTTTTTCATGGCAGCCACTTCGATTTGACGAATGCGCTCGGCACTTACGCCGTACTCTGCTGCCAAGTCGTGCAGCGTCATACCGCCCGAGCCGTTGTCTTGTACTTTGAGCCAGCGCTCTTCCACGATCCGGCGGCTGCGGTCGTCTAACACGTTCAAGGCAGCGGCAATGCCGTCAGAGGCCAGCACATCGCGCTGGTGTGCGGCGATCACAGCGGTAGGCTCGTGATTGGTGTCGGTCAAGTAGGCGATGGGACCAAAAGCCTCATCGCTGTCTTCGTTAGGCGTGGGGTCGAGCAGCACGTCACCGCCGGACATACGCATTTCCATTTCCAGTACTTCTTCAGGCTTGACTTTGAGCTTGGCAGCGACAGCGCTCACCTCTTGCGCGTTGAGTGTGTTGCGGTGGGTTGCGTCAGATGCGTCGGCTTTGAAGCCTTGTTTCATGGAGCGCAAGTTGAAAAACAGTTTGCGCTGTGCTTTGGTGGTGGCCACTTTGACCATGCGCCAGTTTTTCAGGATGTATTCGTGAATTTCAGCCTTGATCCAGTGCATGGCGTAGCTCACCAAACGCACGCCTTGGTCAGGGTCAAAGCGTTTGACGGCTTTCATCAAACCAATGTTGCCCTCTTGGATCAGGTCAGCATGGGGTAGACCATAGCCCGAATATTGGCGCGACACCGACACCACCAAACGCAGGTGCGAGAGCACCAGCTTTCCAGCGGCTTCGAGGTCGTTGTTATCTCTGAGCTGACGTGCGAACTCCTGCTCTTGCTCAAGCGTGAGCATGGGCAAGCGATTGGCAGCCGTGATGTAGGCATCCAAGTTGCCCACTGGCGGAACCAGAGCCCAAGGATTCGTAATTGCGAAGGGTTGCTGAGTCAACGTAGTCATGGTTGTAGTCCTTTCGGATACGGATGGCGAATATTAGCACTCAAGGCATAAGAGTGCCAAATCCTCATAAAAGATCAGGGTTTACCCGTTCTTATGGATTTGCTATGGACTGATTAAATACTGTGTTTATTAACATATACTGAAAATAATAACAGTATGAAGGAGAGATCGGCTATGCCACCTATGACCTTGGAGCGCATTGCCGTGCAGTGCTGCAAGAGCTGCGCGCATGTGTTGAATTCGGATTCGTCTGAAACCCAGCTGCGTTGTGGCTTGGGCTACTACTTGCAACCCCCATTGACGCGCAAGCAGGGTCGTATGGATAGCTATCCTGTGGTCGACGCACAAGAGCGCTGTGGGCAGTGGCGTGATAGTTTGAAAGGTGTGCTGAAACCCTGAGTTGGCATGACTGGTGCCGTTGGCCCAGTTAGCCTAAGAGGGCTTCGGCAAATTCTTGGGCGTTGAAGGTTTCGAGATCTTCCACAGCTTCGCCCACGCCAATGAAATACACAGGAACGACAGAGCCACCAGTTGCTGCACGGCTCTGGCCCCAAAGTGCAATTGCAGCTAGCACGCCGCCTTTGGCGGTCCCATCGAGCTTGGTGACGATAAGGCCAGTCAATCCCAGTGTTTCGTCAAAGGCTTTGACTTGGGCGAGGGCGTTTTGGCCGGTGTTGCCATCAATCACTAAGAGCACTTCGTGTGGGCCAGTCGGTTCCGCTTTTTGTACCACGCGTTTGATCTTTTTCAGCTCTTCCATCAGATGTAGCTGTGTGGGCAAGCGGCCTGCTGTGTCGACGAGCACCACGTCTTTGCCACGCGCACGGCCAGCGGTGACGGCGTCAAAGCTCACGGAAGCAGGGTCGCCGCCTTCTTGACTGACGATTTCCACCGTGTTGCGTGTGGCCCAAATGGCCAGCTGCTCACGGGCTGCTGCGCGGAACGTATCGGCAGCGGCAAGCAGTACAGAAGCGCCGCTGTCACTCAAATGGCGGGTGAGCTTGCCAATGGAGGTGGTTTTGCCCGCGCCGTTGACGCCTGCCACCATGATGATGGTAGGTTTGTGCGCACCGATGGTGAGTGGCTTTTCTAAGGGCTTAAGCAACTGGGCAATAGATGCGGCCAGCAAGGCTTTGACCGAAGATGGTTCAGAGGTGCCGGTATCTTTGACACGTTGTTTCAAGTCGGCCAGCAAATATTCCGTGGCTTGTACGCCAGCATCGGCCATGAGTAGCGCAGTTTCGAGTTCTTCATATAGCGCATCGTCAATTTGGGTGCCCGTGAACACGGTGCTGATGCTTTGACCGGTTCGGCGCAAGCCTTTGCCCAAACGTGCTATCCAGCTTTCGCGGGGGCGCTCGGCAGGTGCTGGCGTGGCTTCGAGTGCATCGCCCGCACTTGGGGCTGTGGTACTGGCCTTATCGGTTGTGGACGAGGGCTGTCCCGTGATTTTTTTCTTGAAGAAGCTAAACATGTGTGAGGGTTTCTAGAATCAGTCCATTCTATGAAAACCCGCACACCTACTCCTTCCTCTGCTTCTGCCACTAAACCCGTTCTCGCCAAACCGCACAAAGGTGCGGGTGAGGTACGCATCATTGGCGGCGAATGGCGGCGCACTAAGCTTCCTGTTGCTTTGAAGCATGGCTTGCGTCCGACGCCAGACCGCGTTCGCGAAACCTTGTTCAATTGGCTTGGTCAATCTCTCCAAGGCTGGCGCTGCGTTGACCCGTTTGCGGGTACAGGCGCTTTGGGCTTTGAAGCCGCATCTCGCGGCGCTGCTCATGTGCAGGTGTGCGAACTAGACCCCGCATTGGTGGCACAGCTCAGCACCCAAGTGAACCGTCTCAAAGCGACCAATGTGCATGTGTTGCGCACCGATGGCGTGGCGTGCTTGAAGCAGCTCAGCCCCGCGAGCGTGGACTTGGTCTTCATCGACCCACCGTTTGACGGCGCACTGTTTGAGCCTGCGTTAGACGCCGCAGCCAAAGCGGTGAAGGCCGATGGCTATGTGTACCTCGAAGCGCCTGTGGCTTGGACAGACGAGCGACTCGCGTCTATTGGCTTGTCGTTGCATCGCCACCTCAAAGCCGGTGCGGTGCACGCGCACTTGTTACGCCGGATTGCATAATCAATTTTCTTTTTTAGAAACAGGCAGGAGCGCCCATGTCCAAGCAAATCGTCGCCATTTATCCTGGTACCTTTGACCCTATCAGCTTGGGTCATGAAGATATCGTGTCGCGCGCGGCGGCCATGTTTGACAAAGTCATCTTGGCCGTGGCCACAGCGCACCACAAGAAAACCTTGTTCACCTTGGATGAGCGCATCGACATGGCGCGCGAGGCCATGGCCGCACACCCCCAAGTGGAAGTTGTGCCCTTCACTGGCTTGGCGCGCGACTTTGTGCGCACCCACAACGCCACTGTGATGGTGCGCGGTGTGCGCACCGTGACCGACTTTGATTACGAGTTTCAATTGGCTGGCATGAACCGCGAACTGATGCCCGAAGTGGAAACCGTGTTCCTCACGCCCAGCGCCAAATACCAATTCATCTCGAGCACCTTTGTACGCGAAATTTCTTTGCTAGGCGCAGGTGACGATGGCAAGAATTTGGTGTCGGTGGGCGTGTATAAACGCTTGCTCACCAAGCGTTCGACCAAGTGAAATTAACTAAAAACGCATGTTGCATCTGTTGGCATGACTGACTTTTTACTCATCCGTCACGGCGAAACTGCGTGGAACCGTGAGTTGCGTTTTCAAGGTCAGCTCGATGTGCCGCTCAACGACATGGGGCTGCAACAAGCTCAGCGTTTGAAAGTCCGTATGGTGCAAGCCCTGGGTGAATGGCAAGTGCAGGGCCGCGTGCCCACCCGACTCATCAGCAGCGATTTGCTGCGTGCTCAACAAACCGCACAACCCGTTTCCGAAGTGCTGGGCCACACATGTATCTTGAACTCTGGCATGCGTGAGCAGTGTTACGGCGTGTTTGAAGGCATGCGCAGCCCCGATATTCAAGCTCAGCACCCTGAAGCCTGGCGGCGTTGGCTGGCCTTTGATGCCGATGTGGCCGTGGAGGGGGCTGAGACCACGCGCGCATTCCATGACCGCGTGATTGCCACGCTGCAAGAGCTGGCGCAGCAATACGCGGGTGAGCATGTGGTGGTGGTCACACATGGCGGTGTGCTCGACATGGTGTGGCGACATGCGCAAGCCTTTTCGCTGAACGGCCCGCGTGTGTGTGACATTCCAAATGCAGGCCTCAATCAAGTTGCTTGGCGCGATGGTGCATTGCACATTCAAGCGTGGGCTGATGCTGCGCACTTGGCCGATTTGCCCGAACAGCCCGTGTACAGCCAAACGCGTTTATTAGAAACGCGTGCGCAAACACATGCCAACGGTGTGGCCTAACAAACGCGCTGTACGTGCGGTGATTGGCGAATAGGGATAATTGGGGCTTTCTTAGCCCTGTGACGGATTTCTTATGGCCTTGATGATCACCGACGAATGCATCAACTGTGATGTGTGTGAGCCCGAGTGCCCGAACGAAGCCATCTTCTTGGGCCCTGAAATCTACGAAATCAACCCCGATAAATGCACCGAATGCGTTGGCCATTTTGATGAGCCCCAATGCGTGCAAGTGTGCCCTGTGGCGTGCATTCCTGTGAACCCTGAAAAGGTCGAAGGGCGTGATGCTTTGCTGGCCAAGTTTCGACTTTTGCAGCAAACGGCCCAATAAGCCATTTAGTTAATTTGTGGAAGGCAACGCTTTGGCGTTGCTTTTCTTTTTGGGCGGTGCGGTTGGGTCTTTGGCTGTGAAGTACGGGCTTTGTGGTTTGCGCGCGTGTTTGCCTTTGTTTAGGGCAGGGCTTCGCTCGGCACTGGTGTTCAAACTTTGACTGGTCGTATTGCTTGATGTGCTGAAACGTACCGGTGCAGTTTGCGCTGCTTGGCGCTCTGCTTGCAGCCGTTTTTTCTCTAGGTCTTCAGCTTCTTGCCTGTCGTTCGCTGCATTAGCAGCCTTGCCCGTCGCGCTGGTGCGTAACTCAGCGCTTGCTTTGATTTCAGCCGGGTGACCATTGGGGCATTGTGCGGATGGACTGTATTCGTCGCCACACCGGTAGACCGATTCAGCTCTGGCGGAGGCCACCACAAGCAGCGCTATGCCAAACCATGCAGCGAAGCTAAATCGAGTCTGCCCCTTCGGGGTTTGTTGTTGGTTCAGCATTGGTAGCTCCCGTCTTCTCTGTGCCAGGCAGCTTGGCCGGCCGAGGAGGTTTGGGCCGGGGCGGCTTAGCGGTGTGAATCATTTGCGTGGCTTTCACCATGTCTCCCGAGAGCAAATGTGGCAAGGCCAAGCTGGTGCGTGTGATGCAGTCTTCGATGGCGGTACGTTGTTCAGGAGCCGGTTTTCTCAATACCCAGTTCGCCACTTCTGATTTCACGCCCGGATGGCCAATGCCAATGCGCAGTCGCCAATATTGGTCTGTGCCGAGTTGTGCATGAATGTCTCGCAAGCCATTGTGGCCAGCATGGCCGCCGCCGAGTTTGAGTTTCGCTTCGCCAGGCGTGATGTCCAACTCGTCGTGGATCACCAAAATTTCTTCAGGTTTGATTTTGAAAAAGCGTACCAACGCTCCCACCGATTTTCCCGAAAGGTTCATGAAGGTTTGCGGTTCAAGTAGCCACACGTTCTCACCCTTGACAGAGGTGCGGGCCACCAGGCCGTGATATGCACGGTCTGGCTGCAGTGTGACCTTCAGGTCGCGTGCCACGGTGTCTATCCACCAAAAGCCTGCGTTGTGGCGCGTGGCTTCGTATTCAGTGCCGGGGTTGCCCAGGCCAACGAGGAGCTTGATCATGTACAGATTATTCCAAAGCAAAACGGCCCACCGAGGTGGGCCGTTCAAAGCAATTGATTAGCAATCGCTAAAAAGAGAAATTACTTCTTCTTTTTGTTGTCGCCAGCAGCAGCGGCAGCTTCTTGAGGTGTAGGTGCCTCAGCCTTAGTTGCCACCACAGCCACCAACACAGGGTTGGAAGTGCCAGGAGCCACAACGGTCACGCCTGCGGGCAGGGTGATGTCTTTGGCGTGCAAAGAGTGACCTTTGACCAAGTTGCTCAAGTCCACAGCGATGAACTCAGGCAAATCTTTTGGCATGCAAGAGATTTCCAATTCAGTGGCGATGTGGTTGATCAAGCATTGGTCAACTTTCACTGCTGGAGAGTTTTCTTCGCCAGAGTAGTGCAAAGGCACTTTTTTCTTCATCTTGGTGTTGGCATCGATGCGTTGGAAGTCGATGTGCAAGACGAGTTGCTTGAAGGGGTGGTATTGCACGTTGCGCAACAACACTTCGGTTGTTGTGCCAGCGTGTTCCATTTGCAAGACAGAAGCGTGGAACGCTTCTTTCTTCAAGGCGTGCCACAAAGCGTTGTGATCGAGTTCGATCAACGCGGGTTCAGCGGTGCCACCATAGACGATGCCAGGTGTAC
>Ga0213920_1000667_pt1 | contig 23697 bp, 27 predicted proteins | sample McNCre1117MG_FD_161054 | JGI IMG/M metagenome (GOLD analysis project Ga0213920, IMG submission 161054) | Freshwater microbial communities from McNutts Creek, Athens, Georgia, United States - 11-17 MG | ecosystem: Environmental > Aquatic > Freshwater > Creek | place: USA: Georgia | collected...
TCAAAGCTGGCAAACTCCTCAGCGTTCAGGCCAAAGTGGTTGGCCATAGCCAGGATCATGTCGGCTTTAGTAACCCTGGCCTGACCCTTAGCCGCGGTCTTTGGCACGTACACTCCCTCACGGGAGAGTTTTGCCACAATCGACCGCACCGATTTGCCAAACTGCTCAGCAATCTGCTCAGTGCTCGTGCCGGTCATGTACAGGCCAACGATTTGTTGGGTTTGCTCAGGGGTGTAGTTTACAGTCTTGTCAGTCATCATATGTCCTTTGTGTTTCGGTTTCTGCGCTGCGTTAAGATTCTATTATACGCTTGTCAGAAGGGAATATCAAGATCAAAATTACTAGGGTCAACCGGGTAGTCTGGGTAGTGGCGGTGGTCGAATTCCTCATCCTTCCAGTCGTCCCACCACTCCTCACAATCGTCTCTAAAGTCTTTCATCGGTTCCTCACTGTCTAAGATTCTATTATACAGGGATTGACCAGGCACTACAATATTAAATTTTTTGTGGTTGGCCAGGCCACAGTTAAATTTACACTTGACACGGTTGCTCTAACACTGTACACTTGCTCGCGGCCAGCACCCTCAAGAATTTGCACTAGATTCGGCACTGGCGCAGCAGGCCTAGCGCCTGCACCAAAGTGGTGCGCGATTGCACCAAAGTGGTGCGTGCCCCAACTTGGTGCGCCCCAGAACGGTGCATGCACCAAAGTGGTGCGCACCTGGCCGGTGCTTAGGGTAAACCCTATTAGGGAAAGTCCCTATGTTGTATTTTTGCAAAAACCCTTGACACGCGCCCAATTATACAAGTATAATTGGCGCCATTTTTAATTATATTTTTTATAATGATTTACATAAAATAAAAGCGGCAATTGCCGCTTTTATTAAACCTGGATTAAATAGGTTTTGAATTTGCCAATGCCTCAAAAATTGCTTTTAGTGCAGATTTATTAGCCTTGGTCAGCGATTCAACGTCATTTTCTGGCAATCGGAGAATTGCACCAATTGCATCAGCGTGCGCGTCTTTTTTAACCACCGGCTCGCCAGTTTTTGTTTTATATTGTTTTTTCTGATAAACACCCTCACGCGAAAGTTTAGCAACAATCGAGCGAACAGATTTACCAAATTGCATAGCCAATTGCTCAACGGCAACACCAGATTGATAATCGGCAATCAGGCTTTGGGTTTGTTCTTGGGTATAGTTTACGGTTTTTTCAGTCATTGCGTTTTCTCCGAGTAAGTGTATATTGTACAGTAGTCTAGCGGTAAAATCAAGTCTAAATTATTCGTGGTCTAGGTCAGCAAGGTAAATATTAGGCAAATCAAATGCGTGTTTCATTGCAATTGCCATCATAATAAAATTATTACCATGCCATTCTACAATCTTATTCTCCTGCTGCCATGCATGAATTAATTCGTGGGCAATCAATTCGTCAATTGTACGCCGAGCGGTAATATCCTGATTGCCCAGATATAGGGTAATCTTATGCGCTTTTAAATTACCGCGATTACTAAACTTTGGCAAATAAACTGCATCCGAATGTTTATTGCTTTTAGTTTTAAAAGTCAATTCCACGGGAAATTGCAGTTTTAAAAACTCAATGTAATATGCGAGGTTTTCCATTTTAGATTGCCTTGTAAAAATCTTTGACTTGAAAGTTTTTCCAGTTATGTGCGATAATGTTATCACGCCAATTGCGACGTTTTAGAATATTGACCAAGATTGGCAATTCGAAATCTTGTGCATCTTCTAATGCGGTATGGGGTTCTTCAATAAACTCGCCATTAAGAAAAGCAAAAACAGATTCCGCAGTAGTTTTAATGGACATATTGCCCAGTTTAGTCGGAGCATTAAAAAGATGATTGTTTAATGCAAATTGACGATAGGGCTTTTTGCAAATATTGCCAATAGCGGCTTGCCATAGGCAAAACGATTCTGCAAAACCCGACAAGTCAATACCGGTATTCTGGCATTTTTGTTTATCAAACACCAGATTGTAAGCGGTTAATGTAGGATTGTATTTACCAATGGCTTTTTGAATCCACGCATTGATCGCGGCAACAGACGCCAATTGCCGCCGACCTTGATCAAGCATTGCAAAATATTCGGCTTGCTTTTTGCTTGCGTATTCACGCGACCACATCTCGGAATTGCTTTTTGTTTTGTCATAAAATAAATCCATTGTGTCAAAATGCCCGCGAACCAATACCGCGCATTTTGTATAAATGCGACCATTGCGATCACAGATTACAATGGCAAAATCTGCAACAGTATCGTTGCAGGTGGTTTCAGTGTCGAGAATTGCAAAAAACTGTTTTTTGGCCATGATATAGATTGTGAGCCAGGGCACGTCGCCCAAGTCATAACTATACACGAATTTTCGGCCCATGCCAACAAGTGCAAAAATACAACATAGGGGATTTCCCCTATTGACAAAAAATTTTGGCCGTGGTAAAATTTTGGCGCCAAGCGTTGTATAAATACAACACAAATTTTTCAAATTTTGCTTGACGCGGCCCAAAATTATATGGTATAATTTTGGCGCAATGTGTTGTATTTTTACAACACATTTTATATTAATCGTCAGAATTATCGCGATTCATTATTTCAATTAATAAATCAATTTCACGTTCAAAGTCTGATTCCGTCCATTGGCTAGTATCAATCCAACGCGGACGCACGCCCATTGCATCCTTGTAAGCGTCCCAGTGGGTTATTGCCAATTGCTGCAATTTGGGTAATTGATCCCAGGGTATCATTATACAGCCCCAATAAAGGTAAGATAAGCGATTGCAAAAACGCTGGCAATCAGCGCATAAAAAACAATTCGATCTGGATCGTTATTGTTTGTCATTTTAATGTCCTTGTTTGCTAGGAATATACTCGCCGCGAATATTAAAGTAATCGCATACCGCTTTAAGATAATGCACGTTATCCTCATAGAAAACAACGTCATCCATTGCGGCAAGATTAATATTAGCCGTTTTGAAACATTCGATCAAGCCGTTAATCTTTAGCGTGGAACCTGATTGTTGATCGTCACGAGTGCGCGAGATAACATAATCGGGAACACCTAAAACCTCGCGCATAAACTGCCAATCGGGTTCATTCATAACCCGCGCAGTCGCAATGATAGTATAACATTCTGCGTCCATGCAATCTTGCTGATATTTATCAGCCAGTGGCAATAGGCCATCCAACATTGCCAAGTGTTGATGATCTCGCCAGTAGCCAATATCAATGCGCTCGCCTGCGTCGGTGAGAATAGTCCGATAACGGTGGCTTGAATCCACAATAGTGCCGTCCATGTCATAGATAGCGATTCGCTTGATCATCTTGCTTCCTTGCGTTGTGTCCATGTAGAGAATTATACACGAAAAATCGGGTTGTGCCAGGTTTTGCAAAAATACAACATTAGGGGAAACCCCTATTGACACGCTCCAATTTTACATGGTAAAATTGGCGCCACAGGTGTTGTAAATTTACAACACCCTGGCTTGTTATTTATTCAATAACGAATTCCAATTTACGCTTTACGGTAATTGGTTGAACCTTAAACCATTCCAGATCGTCAAAATCTGCATCGGTTAATTCAAAACCGAATTGCAAGTCTTGCCAAACTTCGTCAATTGAATTACCCATTGACATAATGTCATCACCATTAATGCTTTTTGCCATAAACATAGTCATTCTCCTTTACCAAAGTATTGTTTAGCATCAATCAAATGTTTTGCAGTGCGATAAACTCTAGTTAACAGTGCATTATAATCCAATTCTATCATCTCGTGCATTTTAACAGATTCTACAAAGTAAATCAATTCGTCACGAGTTAATTGCGAGGTTTCAAACCTTGCAGCCTGTTCAATTAAATGAAATTTATTCATCGCCAAATCCCCAACCATTAAACAGTTTAGCCAATTTTGAACGCTTTTTATTTGGAATAACCCTAGGCTTAAATGGGCTATTTACAAATAGTGGTTTATGCGCCCTAGCATCTGGTTTGCTGGCCCGCTTCATTGCTAATTCTAAATGCAGTTTAGTCGCCATCGTTTTGTCTCCGATCCATGTAGAGTATTATACAGGGTTTTCTAGATTGTGCAAGCCCGCCAAGTGCGACACGGTGTCGCAGGGTTTCCCCTAGTGTTGTATTTTTGCCCAAAGGGTTGACACGGGCTGCCAATATTATGGTATAATATTGGCGCCAGCGTGTTGTATTTTTACAACACCTGGCCATATTAAATTACATAACGAACAATTCCGATTACGTTGGCAATTAAAAATGCGCCATTTAATACGCCTAATGCTTTATCACGTCGCGCTATTGCAATTATTAACCATGATATTGTACCAGTGATAAAACAGATATATCCCCAATTCATTAATCCGAAAGCAACAAGAAAAGATCCCGCTATGCTGGCAATTGTGCCAATCCATGCCAACATTATAATTCCATGTCGTGATAGGTAACGGGATCAACGCCATAGTCTAACATTATTTTTTGCCATGTTCTACCATGCCAGCGATTGCCTTGTGGTACGCCATTAAGGTTATAGTCTACCTGATGCGCTATTTCATGTATCAAAATTTCGCCTAGCATACGATCATAATGCTTATCGAAAAACTTAGTACCTAAATCAATGTAATTTGCTTCCATAAAGCAACGCCCTGCTGTTTTTGTAAGCCTACCATTAAGTTTAATGGTAGGCTTATCAAAGCCTAGCAACCCAGTATAAATGCTAGTATAACGAACCCATATCTTAGTCGCCTGAGCCTGAATGGTGGCGTTTAGTGTTGCGATGGTCATGGGTTCGTTATCCTATGGTTACTTACAGTGGTTTGCTATTAGCCAATGCGTCAAAGATCGCTTTAAGCGCGCTCTTATTAGCCTTGGTCAGCGATTCGATGTCATTCTCAGGCAAGCGCAGGATTGCGCCAATTGCATCAGCATGAGCATCTTTTTTTACAACGGGTTCACCCGTTTTTGTTTTGTATTGCTTTTTCTGATACACGCCTTCGCGTGACAGTTTAGCAACAATTGAACGAACGGATTTACCCATTGCCAATGCAATGCTTTCGACAGTAATGCCAGCGGCATAGTCTGCGATAACCTGAGCGGTTTGCTCTGGGGTATAGTTTACGGCTTTTTCTGCCATTGCGCTCTCCTTGTGAGTGCTGTTTCGATGTAGTAATTATACACGAATTTTCGCCGTGTGCCAAGAATTGCAAAAATACAACATAGGGGGAAACCCCTATTGACGCGCACCCATTTTATATGGTATAATATTAAATAGGTTTATTACAAATAATATAACTAGGGCGGTTATTAGACATTATGAATAATATAACTATATGGACCCCCCAACACGGCCAACTTTAGGAATTTTTTCCGCAAAACTTTCGGTGCCAAAGCCAATACAAATATTATATCATAACAATCGCCAAAATTCAAGAAAATTTTTCCCAACACCACAAAATTTTCAACCTTGACAACTTAACCCTAAGGTGTTATACTCTTAGGAACTGGAGGTCACACCATGGAAATTATCGAGTTAATGCTAAAAGCTTGGCCAGTATTTGTAGCCTTTATTATGATTGTAGTCCTTTTCGCCAAGGCCGACATGCGCCTGGGTGTTTTGGAGGAAAAGGTAAAAACCTTATTTGATCTCTACAACAAGGGTCAGAAGTAATCGTGGCACACTATCGTGCTATTTTTATTAGTGACGTGCACTTGGGTACTAGGGCTAGTAAAGCAGAGTATCTTAGTAATTTCCTAAAATCCAACACCTGCGATGAACTTTACCTAGTAGGTGATATTATTGATGGCTGGAAGGTCAAGCAGAATAAGCTGCGCTGGGCAAACTCACACACCAATGTAGTGCGTCATGTCTTAGCCAAAGCCAATCGTGAAAAAACTCGAGTCATATATGTAGCCGGTAATCATGATGAATTCCTCAGACCACTAATTAGCTACGGACTTAAATTTGGCCGGGTAGAGGTGGTAAACCAGTGTGAATACGTAGACGTAGAGGGTCGCCGCTGGTTAGTGACTCACGGCGATATGTTTGACGGCATTACCCGCTTAGCACCTTGGTTAGCTTGGCTAGGTGACAGCGCCTATGATTTTGTCTTAGGCCTAAACACACACTTTAATCAGTGGCGGCATAGGTTGGGCTTTGGCTATTGGTCACTATCACAGTGGTTAAAGGGCAGGGTAAAACGCGCGGTCGACTTTATCTTTAAATTTGAGCAGACTATTACCAAATACGCTGAAAAGCGCAAGTTTTTTGGTGTTATCTGCGGCCATATTCATCAGGCTGAAATTAAGCTGGTTGGTGACGTAGGTTATATGAATTCGGGCGATTGGGTAGAAAGCTGCACTGCACTAGTAGAGCACGAGAGTGGTACTTGGGAAATCATAACTTGGAGGCCCAATAGTGTGGCTACTAATACTTCTAGCAGTACATCAGAGTGACCCTAAGGACGTGCCAGGCCGCGTGACCTTAGAGTTTGCAACTCAAGAACAGTGCATGTCGGCACAACGTAGTATCCAGTGGCAACTAAAGTTTCCACAATTTAAGGTGGTTGCACAATGTCAAAAACAGTCTTAATAGTCACTGATAATGTCCCACAGCAAATTAACGGCGTGGTTACTACGTTCCACAACCTGGAATACCAAGCAAGTCGCTATGGCTATAACTTTGTATACTGTGATCCCCGGCAGTTCCCTAATTGTGGTGCTCCTGGTTATGGCGATATTAGGTTATCGTGGCCTAAAGGCATTGACGAGAAGCTTGAGGCCGTAGACCCTGATTATGTGCATATAGCCACTGAGGGTCCACTAGGCTTGGCAGCACGTTGCTGGATGGATCGCAATGGTTGGTTATATAACACCAGCTATCATACGCGAATCCCAGAAGCACTTAAACGCTACTATGGCGTACCAGAATCGTGGACCTATAAGTACTTGCGCTGGTTTCATAAACATAGTGGTAGGGTGTTAGCTACTACTGTGAGTATGGTTCAGGAGCTTAAGCAACGTGGCTTTAGAGACAACTTGGTGCCCTGGACCCGCGGTGTAGACCGTAGCCTATTCTGGCAGGGTCCGGGCAGCGGGAATAAGCAGCCTACCCTGCTCTGGGTTGGACGTGTGAGTGTGGAAAAAGGCTGCGAAGACTTTTGTAAACTGGAATACTTAGGTGCTCGGAAGATTGTGGTTGGTTCGGGGCCGCAGCTAAAGTACTTGGCTGCAAAATACCCTGAAGTTGAATTTGTGGGTGTTAAGGTGGGCAAGGAATTAGCCCGCTACTACCAAACCGCAGACTGCTTAGTATTTACCAGCCGCTGGGATACCTTTGGCATTGTAATGGTAGAGTCCATGGCTTGCGGTACACCAGTAGCAGCCTATCCAGTTTGTGGTCCACAGGATGTAATAGAACCTCAAAAAACCGGTGCCATTAGCCTAGACCTAAAAGCCGCAGTAGTGCAAGCACTAGCCATTCCACGTGAAACTGTGCTAGTAAACAGCTATCACTGGTCTTGGGAACGGTGCTGGCGTATATTTGAAAATAACTTAGTGAGTAGAAGATGAACCTGACCCCAACCAGTGCACCCGCAGAAGTCTTGGAAATCTCGCCAGAAGCACTGGAAGTAGCTAACTGTTACCTGCAGTGCCAAGACGCACGTGCCGTAGCAGATAACCTAGACTTACCAGTTGAATCAGTCTCCAGCATCTTGAGTCGCCGTGAGGTCAAGGCCTATATCAACCAAGTTTTCTTTGACTTAGGGTTTAACAACCGCTTTAAGATGCGAGCGGCAATGGACGCTGTGCTCAAGCGCAAGTTTCAGGAAATGGAGGAGGCTGACGTTGGCTCCAACAAAGACATTGCCGAACTACTCGCCTTATCACACAAAATGAGCATGGAATTGCTAGACCGTGAGATACAGCTGGAAAAGCTGCGTGCGGAGCGCGCTGGACCTAAGTCGCAGGTAAACGTGCAGATTAACGAGGGCGGAGACGGTACCAAGTACGGAGCGCTTATTAGCAGACTCCTAGGGGATAAACTATAAATGCTTAAAGTTTCAAGACCAGATGTAGATTGTGAGGAGATTACAGAGTTTCCGCTAGAAAGCCGATTTATTAAACTGCCTATTCAAAACTACCTAAAGCTCTTAGGTGCTTGGGATTCAATGAATCGTCCACAGATTGCACTTATCAACGCCATTAACAACCCCAAGTACCGATTTGTTTGCGCTGCACTAGCCCGCAGGTTGGGCAAAACTTACATTGCTAATATTATTGCACAGCTGGTCTCCCTAGTACCCGGCTGCAATATTTTAATTATATCGCCAAACTACAACTTGAGTTCAATCTCATTTGAACTGCAGCGTAAGTTTATTCGTCACTTTGACCTTGAGGTAGAGCGAGATAACTTAAAGGACAAGGTTGTAGAACTCTCAAATGGTTCGACCATTCGCATGGGTTCGCTATCAACTGTGGACTCGACCGTTGGACGCAGCTATCAAATTATCCTGTTCGACGAGGCTGCCTTAGGCGAGGACGGAGAATCGGCATTTAACGTGCAGCTCAGACCTACCCTAGACAGACCTAATTCAAAAGGTATTTTTATTAGTACGCCCCGCGGTCAGCAAAACTGGTTTAGCCGTTTCTACCAACGTGGTTTTAGCGACGACTATCCTGAGTGGTGTAGTATCCAAGCAGATTACACTGAGAATAGTCGAATGGCTGAGAGTGACGTGCAGGAAGCTCGTCGTTCGATGTCGAAAGCTGAATTTGAGCAGGAATACTTGGCTAGCTTTACGGTGTTTGAGGGTCAAATCTACAACTTTGATCGTAGCGTAGGGGTTTTAGAATATGAGCATCAAGATGGTTGTGAATACATTGCTGGCTGCGATCCCGGCTATCGTGATGCTACTGCTTTCGTGGTTATTAGTTATAATCCTGTTAGTGACCAGTTTCATATCATAGACGAGTACCTACGAAGTGAGGCTACCACCGATAAACACGCGGTAGCATTTTGCGAGTACTTGGACAAGTGGCAGGTAGAAGTAGTATTTATAGACTCGGCAGCAGCACAATTTGCTGGTGACCTTGCCTATACCTACAACATCTCCACCACCAAGGCTAAAAAAGATCTCCTACCCGGCATTGCCTATGTGCAGACCCTAGTAGAAACCGGCAGGTTAAAAGTAGCGCCGCATTGTACAAATGTGCTAGACGTTATGGACCAGTATCGTTGGGATAAACGCGAAACTCTAACGCGTGAAAAGCCCATACATGACAAATACTCACACATGGCTGATGCCATTCGTTATGCACTTTACACGTACACTGTTTAGGTCATAAAAAAATTATGTTGACTTATTCGTGCTCAAGGTGTACAATACCTGTATTATAAAAATTTAACCAGGCACCAGAGCATGGACAAAACAGAATACTACCTAGAACTAAAGCGCGTTTTTGCTAGTGAATTTGCGTTTTATCTTAAAAGTGCAAACTTTCATTGGAACGTGGAAGGTTCTGACTTTTATGAATTTCATCTCCTGTTCGAGCGTATTTATACTGAAGTCTATGGTGTGATCGATCAATTTGCTGAAGAGTTGCGCGCCCTGCAACTTCAAGTTCCAGCTAGTTTTACACAGTTTTTGCAATTAACTTATGTCTTAGATCAAACAGTGCCTGGCGATTCAAAAGCCCTGGTGCAAGAGTTGCTAATGGATTCGGATACAATGGCCATGAAGTTTCAGCAATTGTTTATGATGGCTGAGGAAGCTGGCGATCATGGCTTATCGAACTTCTTGGCTGATCGTCAAGATGCACATAAAAAACACAGTTGGATGTTGCGCGCTAGTTTAAAATAAATGGCAAAGAATACAAATAAGCGGATTCCCGTCAAACACGTTAGAGATAAAGCCAAGTCGGCTTATGAAAAGCAAGACCATTGCTATATTTGCAACACAAGTCAGGACCTGGAATTACATCACCTACACAGCGTTACCCTGTTGCTAGAAAACTGGGCTCGCCGTATGGGTTATGATATTTCAACTGATGAGGGAATTTTAGCTGTCAGGGACGAGTTTATTAGTGAACATCATAGTGAGTTATATGAACAGGTTTACACCCTATGTAATCCGCACCATGTAGCGCTCCATGGAGTGTACGGTAAGACTCCTCAGCCTGGCAGCGAACCCAAACAAGCGCGCTGGATTGAAATTCAACGTGACAAAGTTGCTGGTGGCAGTCGTGCTGTTCCTAAGCAAAGCTATGGAAGTTTCTTTAGCGAATTTACTTAGGATAAAAAATGGGTTTAATTACAAATAGCGTGCAGTGGATTCGTGAAAAACTGAATCCTGCACAAGTTAGAATTGCACAGGCTGAGGGTACACATATTCCCTCAACCAGTAAAATTACTTATCGCGACGCTTTTAGAAATCTAGAAGTTGTTAATCGCGCAGTAAACATGGTTGTGTCAGCAGCCTCGTCACTAGACTATGACGTAAAAGACAAGTTAAATGAAGGCGTTGTTAGTGGCATCAGGCAAAAGCAGTTGGTAAATTTGCTTAACTTTAGGCCTAACCCCTATCAAAGCATACAAGAATTTCGTCAGGCCATTTTTACTGACCTGATCCTAGAAGGCAATGTGTTTATACACTTCGACGGTGTATTCATGTATCACTTGCCAGCACAAAACACAGAAATCTTAACCGACCCTAAAACGTTTATTCGTGGCTACCGTTATAGCGGATACATCGAATTTGACGAAAAGGACGTGTTTCATTTTCGTGACCTAAGTTCACAAAGTATTTATCGCGGTGCTAGCCGGCTTGAGTCAGCCCAGCATAGTATCGATTTGCTTAATAGTATGTACCAGTTTCAAACACAATTTTTTGAAAACGGTGCTACATTTGGTTTTGTGCTTACCAGCGATAATACCTTATCACAAATAGCCAAAGAAAAAACTATTCAATATTGGCTGCAGCGCTATAGTACTAAACAAGGTGGTAAGCGTCCAATGATTTTGGACAGCGGTTTAAAACCACACTCAATTAGCAATAACAGCTACAAAGACTTAGACTTTGACGTAGCAGTTAAAACGCACAATGACTTGCTCCTACAAGTAATCGGTGTTCCGCCCATTTTATTAGACGGTGGCAACAACGCTAATATTTCACCTAATCTCAGGCTTTTCTATTTAGAAACAGTAATGCCAGTGATCAGGAAATTTATTAGTGCCCTAGAGCGTTATTATGGATACGATGTAGATGCAATTACCAGTAACGTAAGCGCACTACAACCAGAGTTAAAAGATATTGCAACTTATCATCAAACCCTTGTAAACGGTGGTATTATTACCCCTAACGAGGCACGTGTAGAACTGCGATATGAAAAAATGCCAGGTCACGATGAGTTACGTGTTCCTGCTAATATTGCTGGTAGTGCTGTAAACCCAGCACAAGGTGGTCGTCCCGCCACAAACCCTAAGGAATAACAGGGAGAATATATGGTAGATAAAAATAAAGTACTTACACTAACGAGTACTTTTACTAAGAGTAATCTACCTACCAAGGACATGAGCATTGATTCGATTATGATCGAAGGTTACGCAAGTACCACAGATACTGATCGGCAAGGCGATATTGTACCAGCCACGGTGTGGAAAAATGGTATGCAAAATTACTTGAAAAATCCAGTAATTTTAGCTTACCACGATCACAGCGAGCCTGTTGGTAGGATGGTAGATCACAGGATCGACGGTAAGGGTTTGTGGATTAAAGCCAGAATTTCTGCAGCCGCAGGAGAGGTATTTAATCTTATCAAAGACGGTGTACTTACTGCTTTTAGTATTGGTTTTCGTATCGCTGATGCGGAATATGATGCAGCCACAGAGCTGTTTGTTGTTAAAGACTTGGAACTACATGAGATTTCAGTAGTGTCCGTACCTGCAAATCAAAACACATTATTTAGTTTATCTAAGTCGTTTAAAAACGACGAAGAACTTAAATTTTTCAAACTGCAATTTGCGCCCAAGCCGGAATCAGCTAAAGGGCTCGAGTCCACTATGGAAGCAAATAGCGACACTACAAAGGAATGGAACATGGATCCTAAAGAATTGGAAAAACTGCTTGCTGACACAGCTAAGCAAGCTGCTGTTGAAACAGCAAAAGCTATTGCTGAAACGCAAGCCAAAGCCGCTGCTGAAAAAGCATTGGCTGACAAAGCACAAGCTGACCTTGATGCTAAAATCAAAGCTGCTGTTGCACAAGTGCAAACAGTGGACACGGGTGCTGAGCGTTTGCTGGCCGAAGTGGAAAAGCGTGTTGCTGAGCAAGAGCAATCGCACAAAGCTGCGCTCGAGGGCTTGGAAGCTACTCTGCGTGAAAAAGCTGCTGAAATCGAGGCTATCAACAAGTCGCGTATGCAGTTTCAAGACCCTAAGTCGGGCGAAATGCCTTACGCGGAAAAAGAAAAAGCTGTTTTCTTGTCCAAAATGGCTGGTAAGTCGCTGGAAGGCACGAAATATGGCCGTGACATGGTTCAAAAGTACGGTGCACACGTTCCGTCGGCTACGTGGGAACTGGAAGTTAGCCTGAACTTGGAAGCTGAGGTTCGTCGCCGCTTGGTGGTCGCTCCTCTGTTCCGTAACATCGCTATGCAAACCAACGTGATGACCATTCCAGTCAATCCAGAAGCTGGTACTGCAACGTGGGTTACTAACGCACAGTTTGGTGCTGTTCCTGCTACGTTGGGTGCTGCTGGTGCTAGCGCTGGTAACACAGCTGTGCATGCATTAAAAGAGATTACTCTTAATGCATACAAAGTGGCTACAAACGAGTACACGGCTTACGAAGAAGAGGAAGATAGCCTTATCGCTATTATGCCTGTGATTCGTGACGGTATGATCCGCCGCGTTGCTCGTGCAGTTGACAAGGCTTTCTTGCTTGGCGCCGGTTCGGGTTCCGATCCAGTTAGCGGTTTGGCTACACAAGCTACTAACTCCACTGGCAACATCACCACAAGCACGCCTTCGGCTAGCTTTGTGGCTACTGTTAGCACGCTGCGCGCTCTTCGTAAGGGCCTTGGTGTGTGGGGTCTTGATCCTGCTGATGTGGTGTTCTTGGTCTCCAGCGAAGTCTACTACAACCTGCTCGAAGATACAACGTTCCAGACAATGAACCAAGTTGGTCCTCAGGCTACCCTGTTGACTGGCCAAATCGGTCAAGTCGGTAACTCACCAGTGTTAGTTTCTGGCGAATTCGCTAGTGCCGCTTCTGGTGCAGTTGGTATCATCGCTTGTGCTCCTAGCAACTTTATCGTTGGTAATCAGCGCGGCCTCCGCATTGATACACAAGAGTTGGTTGAAACACAGCGTCGCGTTATGGTCGCTAGCTTGCGTACAGGTATGGTTAAAGTTACCGCTAACTACGGTGCTGGTGTTACCAAGCTTGTTTACTCTGCCTAATCTTCGGATTGGTACTGACAGGGCTGAAAAGCCCTGTCTTTTATATGGGTTTTTTGGGAATCCATATAAAAGACAAACGAGGTCAATATGGCATTAAATTTAATTACCCTAGTAGAATATAAAACTTATGCCGGAATCAAAAGCACCAACTATGATGCAGAGATTACTGCACTAATTCCTCGTATAAGTCAATTTGTTAAGAATTATTGCGGCAGGACTTTTGTAGACTATGTTGATGTGGACAAAGTCGAGTACTTTAATGGTGGTACCAATAGGTTTATTCTAGCCGAAGGACCAGTTATTAGTGTTTCAAGTGTTGGTTACAGCACAGACTTTGGTCAAACCTATACCAACCTTACAGAATATGTAGACTGGGTGCTAGACGACGGAGCTATTCGTAGCCTAAATACCACAGGCATTACCAGTTTGATTACAGTAAATCAAGCATTTCGTGAAATGATTCGTGGTTATCGTGTAACCTATCGCGCAGGATATGATGATGTACCAGGTGACGTTGCACTAGCAATTATGGACATGGTAACCTACTATCGCAAAAGCGATATGAGTGTTCACAGTAATAAAGCGCCGGGTACTAATAACGTGCAGATTGAGTATATTTCTACCACCAATCTGCCAGCGCATATTAAACGTGTGCTAGATATGTACAGGTCAGACTACACATGAGTATCGAAAATTTTACTTCTGCTATTCAAAGTAAAATCTACGAAACTTGGCTTAAAAAATTAAACGATAATATTATTACTAACAGCGCTAAAAGTATACGAAAAAAGGAGCAAGTGGCAAGTAAAACTAGTTTTTATATGACCACAGATACTCTTCAAAATATGTATGAACGTATAACTGGTGAAAAGATGCCAGAAGTGCGAGCAAAGCGCATTATTAATAATTTGGTTGAAGCTACTTCTTTTCCTGGTAAGGAAAGTGGTAAAGCAATTAAGGTAAGTGGTAAAGATGCCATTTTTATTGAATCAATAAGCTGGGAAGGTATTAGTGATCTTGTAGCACCAGTATTTGATAATGATCCTAAAGTTTTAGCTGCCTATGCTAAAACTGAAAAAGAATATGTAGATTCGCAAATGGCTGTTATTAATAACACCAAATATGCAAAAGGTTCTGAAAAACAAGCAGCTATTACTGAAGCTGAAAAAGAAGGTAAGCGCCGAGGAAGCTTTGGCTACTTTGTAAATAAAGGCCACGTTATAAGTGTGGCCACTAATTTAGTAAAAAAGTTTCGTGATAATCTAAGAAGCCTAGAAGGTTTGCAGGATCAACAAAAATCCTCACTAATAAGTGTATTAGATACTTATATTAGTAAATTAGAAGAAGACGATATTGCTAGTAGTAATTTAAAAAGTATTGATCAAACTATATATGCCGGATATGTTAAAGACAGTTACGGTAAATACTTAGTAGAATTTCAATTTAGTACTGAAAATCAAACTTCTGGTAGAGTTAGTGCCACTATATTAAATGAACTTAGTAAAGTATTTACGCTAACAACCCAAGATGCTAAAAGTATCCTAACGAATTCTCCGGGGCTTGGTGTAGCGCTACTAAATACAGAGGGTTCTCCTAGCTATCTTCAAATGCTCGCTAATAATATAGCAGATCATATTAAAACTGGTACTAGCAAAAACGAAACATATTCGGCAAAACCTAAACAGGTAGCTAAAAAATCTACAAAAGTATCTAAAAGTAATACAAACGCTAATAAGATTAAAGAACTAAAGGCTTTAAGCAATGATCTTAAAAAATCATTAAAAACACCTACTGTTGTAGAAGCCATAGAACAACAATCTGAAGTAAATTTATTATCTTTGCAAAATATAATTAATAGTTTATTAGCAAAAACTATTAAAGAAAACATGGGTACTGGTAATCGCAAGGATATTTTAAACCTGCGTACTGGTAGGTTTGCTGAAAGTGTAACGGTAGAACGACTGTCACAAAGTCGTGAAGGTATGATTACTGCTTTTTATAGTTATATGCGTAATCCATACGGCACGTTTAGTGATGGTGGACGTCAAGAAAGTCCAAAAACCAGAAATCCTAAACTGCTGATAGCTAAATCAATCAGGGAAATTGCTGAAACCCAAGTAAAAAATAGATTAAGGGCGGTATTAGTATGAGTAAGCGCACACAAATTGTAAAAGCCTTAACTGCTAAACTAAACTTAATTGATGGTAAAGCACCTTATACGGTTAACTTATTTAAAAATGCCTATGCTAAATTAAAATTCTGGGATGAAGTAGATGACTTTCCTAGTGTTTTCTTATCACCAGGAACTGAACTGCGTGAATATCATCCCAGTGATTTTGCTTGGGGATTTTTAGGTGTTTGTATAAAGGTATACTGCCACGGCGAGTATAGTAGTGAGCAACTAGAGGCTCTGCTAACCGATATAGAAAAATGCATACACGATAATCGTGACCTAGTCTACGATTCCAACAATAATTCCACGACTGAGATCTTAATCCAGTCAATCACAACAGATGAGGGACTATTAGCTCCTTATGCGGTTGGAGAGATCAACTTACAAGTCCGATATCAGATTCTGTAAGCAACCATGCTGATAAGTGCTAAAAACAGATAAATGTCTAGTTTATGCATTTTGGGCATTAACAAAAAGGAAATAAAATGGCATTTAATTTAATTCGTAGTAGTAGAGTATTTTTTACTACAAACGTAGATACGTATGGTTATGTTCACAGTGATAATGGTGGCGTCACTCCTGCATTTACTGCTACTAATACCCGTGAAATTCAAGTTTTAGCAGGTTTTAGTTTTAGTCAAACTACTGCAACAGAAACCGTTACACTTAGTGAAGCTGGTCCAACGCCTAACCGCGGTCAGCGCAACTACAACACAGCACTTAATCCAGTTGATTTTAGCTTTACGACCTATATGCGTCCACGCGATGCTGGTGGTACAGTGGATGCTGAAGAAGGTGCCTTGTGGAACGCAATGTTTGGTTATGACCCTATTGCCGGAACAGCACCAGCATGGACTGCTGCTTCAGGATATGCAACTTGTGTTACTACAAATTCCAATAAACATCAACTTCAACCTTTTGGTTTGATTATTTGTCTTGATGATGCTACATTTGTTATCGACAACTGTGTTATGGATCAAGCAGTAATTGATTTTGGTCTGGACGCAATTGCTAGTATTGCTTGGACCGGTAAAGGTGCAGCCCTGCGTCGTTTAACAACAAAAGTTACGCTGGGTACAGTTACTGGTGCTGCAGGAACTCTGCAAACACAACCAATTACTGGCGGTAGCTGGACTAACCCACTTACTGGCGCTTCTATTACAAACACTAGCGGTGTTGCAGCTTATAAACATACTGCGGCTCCTTACTTGGCCAATAAGTTAAGTACAGTGGTATTTGATAAAGAAGTCGGCTCTGGTAGTGGTACAAGTTATACTATTCCTATTACTGGTGGTAGCCTTACATTTGCAAACAATATTACCTACTTAACGCCAGCTAATTTAGGTGTGGTTAATACCCCAATTACCTATTTTACAGGTACGCGTGCAATTAGTGGCTCGATTAATGCTTACTTACGCACAGGCACAGGTAGTAGCCCACTTTACACAGCTGATTTGTTAACAGCTATGTTTGCTGATTCGGCTAATACAAGCCCAGTGTACTCAATGAAAATTAGTATTGGTGGCAGTACTACTGCAGCTACTCGAGTGGATATCGATCTGCCGGCAATTATGCCTAGCTTCCCGACTATTGCTACTGAGCAAGTTATTAGTACAACAATTGGCTTTACAGCTCAAGGTTACACAGGTAGTGCCTTTGATATTGAGAAAACTAACGAAGCTACTATTACATATTACGCTGCAGAATCAACTGCCGTAAATAACTAAACACTTTAAACACAAGGGCTGGAATACTCCAGCCCTTGACCTAACTCAAGGTGAGTATGTCTACACTTTCACTCAAAACACTACTAGTTCCCTCTAAGTCAGTAGAAGTTGAATATCCTGGTATGCCAGGCTTTAAATTGCAACTTAGCTTTTTGTCTAGGGAAATCCTACTTAACATTCGCAAAAAATCTACAAAAACTACTTTTAAAAATCGTCAACCACAAGAAGAATTTAACGAAGATCTTTTCTTGCAGTTGTACACAGAAAATGCTATTAAAGGTTGGTCAGGATTTAAACTTAAATATCTGGAGCAACTGGCACCAGTTGACTTGACTGATCAAGACTTAGAAGATTTCTTAGAGTTTACAAATGAAAACGCACTGTATTTGATGAAAAATTCAAGCAATTTTGATGCGTTTATTAGTGAACAGGTAAGCGATCTGGCAAATTTTTCGACGAGCAGCTTGCCGAAGTAAACAGGCTGCTTAAAAGTTACTTTCAAAATAGTGCTGTTAGTATGACTAAAGAAGCCTATTTTGAAATGTGTGAAATGCTGGGTACTGAACCCATTGAAGAAGAAATTCCGGTTGAATTTGATGATTTTCACTATGAAGTGCAGCAGGCTTTTATTGTGTATAGAATGTTGCGTGATGAATGGGAAGGCATGAATGGGATCTACTTAGGTAAATCCTTAACTGGAATTAAAGAAATTTTACAGGTTTGTGAAATCGACCCACAAGACCATAAAATTATCTTGTCACTTGTGCAAACAATTGATGGTATTAGACAAGATCAAATTAATACTAAGCCCGAAAACAAAAAACCCGCTTAATAGAATAATTAAGCGGGTTTTTTTATGTTGTTTGAAAATTTTTTGTGTTGACACCTATTTGCCTATATGGTATAATTGGTATACATAAAAATATGCAACCAATTTACTGGTTGCCTAAGATTACTTGGAGATGCTATGGCAGATCAAACCGTTAATATTCGCTTGAAGATTGATGACCAAGGCGATATGCGCCGAAGAACTCAAGAAGCCAAGGAATACAATAAAGAAGCTGAAAAGTTTGGTAAAGGACCTGCCGCACTATCTTCAATGCAGTATGGTCGTGCTCGTGGCGCCGCAGGTGTAACGGGTGCCAGTGCTCGAGACTTTGCTAATGAACAGCAAGGACTCGGTGGATTAGTTCGCCTATACGCTACAGTTGCGGCTAATACTTATGCGGCTGCTACTGCCTTTAAAGCATTAAGTAACGCCATGGATACTGATACCATGGTTAAGGGCCTGGATCAACTTGGTGCTAGAAGTGGTATTGCCTTGGGCACACTGGCTCAAAACTTAGTAAAAGCAACCGGCGGAGCAATTAGCTTAAAAGATGCTATGACGGCAACCGCACAAGGCACTAGTGCAGGTTTAACTAGCGCCCAAATGCTGCGCCTTACTGAAGTAGCCAAAAAAGCATCACAAGCACTAGGAATTGATGTAACTGATGCACTTAGCAGATTAAGTCGTGGTGTTACTAAGTTAGAACCAGAACTACTTGATGAATTAGGTATTTTTACTAAAATTGGTCCGGCTACTGAAAATTATGCTAGAAGTATTGGTAAAACCGCTAGTCAGTTAACTGATTTTGAAAAGCGCCAAGCTTTTGCTAATGCGGTTTTAAAAGAGGGAACTGATAAGTTTGGTAGTATTGACCTACCAGTTAATCCTTATAAAGAATTGCAAGCTAGTCTTATAAATATAGCTCAAAGTACATTAAGTATAGTAAATACTGTAATAGCACCTATTGCAAGTTTATTAGCTAATAATACAGGACTACTAACAGCGGCTATTGTAGGTATAGGATTTAAATTAGCTAAAATGGCTATTCCTGCACTACAGGATTGGCAATCACAAATTGTTAAAAGTGCTGAACTAGCAAAAGCAAAAGCTAGAGATATTAATGAAAGTTTTGGTGACATTGCTGTTAATAGAATTAGTGCAAAAGCACAAATACCAGCTTTAAAAGAGGCAGAGGAAAATCTTAAAAAAGATTTAGATGCAGCCAGACAAGAATTTGCTAGTGGAAGTACTAGACGTACAGCTATTGCAAAAGGATTAGGTAGTAATGACCAAGGAGTTGTTCAAAGTACTCTTGCAACCTTAGATTTAAATAAGGCTCAAAAAGAGGTTAATGATAGTCGTAAAAAAGCAAACGACTTGCTAGACAAAGAACAAAAGACTCAAATTGCTCTTACTAACAGTGAACAACAAAAGGTAAAAATATACACTGAACACGCTAATGCTCTACAAAAAATAATTGATATTAAACAAAAACAATTAGTATTAGATGAAAAAATTACTGCTGCTAATACTTTTGCACTTGAGGCTGCTGAAAAAGGTACACTGTACGAAAATATTGCAATGAAAGCAAGGGCTAAAATAAGCCAACAAGCAGGATCTAGAGCTGAACGTCTAGGTATAGTTTCTAAAGTTGCTGAAGAAACCGAAATAGGCGGCATTGGTTTTGCCCGTGAAGAATTGGCAAAACGTATTGCAGCAAGTAAAGAACTAGGTACATTCGGTAAAATGTTAGCCAATGTACAAGGTACTGCTGCAGCTGTTGGTACAGAAATAGGAATTATTGGAGCAGCATTTGCTCCTTGGATAGAGGGCGGCCTTGCACTAGTAACTGCATTTACAGTATTAGAACCACTTTTAAGTAGTAATACAAAAGAAGCAGAAGATTTTAATAATGCCTTAGAAAATAGTAAAAGTTCTATGGATAGTGTTGCCAAAACTGTAGCTGAATTGGACAAAGGTTTTGGCGGATTTATTCCTGATAGTATACAAGGACTTAATGCAATTGCTACTGCCTTTAGTAATGTTGCTGACTCAATACAGTTAGTTGCTGAAAAAGCTAAAAAATCCAAAGAAGCAATGAATTGGTGGTTTGATAAACCTATTGATTGGGTAAAAGGCATTGTCGGCAAAGATATTGATAACGTATTAGCAGAAGATCTTGGCAAACAAGTCATGAGTGGCTTAAGTTTACTTAAACGAAGCGGTTTAAAAGGTAAAGCAGAAGCGCAATTAAAAGCAGACTTAGGAATTCAAAATCTTGATCTAGAAAGTGTTACAAAAGCTTTTAAACGCTTAGGCGAAGAAGGCAGTACTAAAGTAATAGAAAGATTTCAAGAACTTGGAGTAGCTGCAAAAAGTAGCAGTGGTAGATTACAAGAATTTAAATCTGCTACGGAAAGTACTACAAAAGCTTACCAAGATTTTTTACTTTCTACTGCTAGTAATGATCCAGTATTTAAACTAGGTGCTTCCTTACAGAATCTTGGCAGCATCATGAATAAGCTGGCTAGTGATGATATAGATGAAGTTAAAGCCGCAATGCTTGACTTGGCCAAAAGTCCAGAGGGTGGTGTACTATTTGGACCTAAATTTATACAAGGTTTAATAGGTATTCGTAAAGAGTTAGGAACACAAACTTTAGCATATTCACAGCTTAATGTTGTTGTTGAAGAATATGATACTAAGATTGATGATCTTAATAAAAAATTACGTAATACTGGATACCGCGAAGGTCAATCAGGAACCAGTAATCAGCAAAAATCTTTATTAGAGCAAATTAATCAAGCAACTAAAAGCAGAGATATAGCTGCACAAATGAAATTAGGCATTGATCAAAGCGCAGTTAAAACAGCTAATGAATTATTTGCTGATGGACTAAATACTGTATTTGAAAAAGGTTCTAAATTAATAGAACAAGGCTTAGGTAATGCTTCAGAACAAGCAGCATTAACAATTGCTAAAGCACAACTTGGTGGATTAAGTGGTGAGCGTAAAGCACGAGAAGAAGCTAGAATTGCAGACGAAGGTTTTAAAATTCAATTACGAGCAATTGAAACTAATACTGAATTAATATTAGCAACTGAACGATTAACTGCAGAAATTAATGAATCTAATGCAAAAAGTGGTTTGGCCGACGCTATAAAAGAAAAGAAAAGTCCAGATACAATTGCAAGGCTACAAAGCGGCGTAGATGCAGCAGCAGCCGTTAAAGAAATTCTAGGTACAGAAAAGGAAGGTACTAAATTAACTACTAAAAATATTGATAGTTTAGTTACAAAAGTACTGGGAGAAAGTGCAGATAAACTTACAGTTGCATTAACAAGAAGTCAGTTATTAGCTATAGTAAACAAAACCGCTGCTCAAGAAGCCAGTAAAATCAAAGTAAAAAGTGAACAAACTGCTGCTGCTATTACTGGTCAACGTGCCATTGAATCCGGTAAAGTAGAAGATATACAAAAAGCAATTAGTCTTGAACAAAATATTAATCAGGTTTTACAAGCAAGATTAGGTTTACAAGCCCTTTCAGCCGGATATATGAGTGATGAATATTTAGCTGAACAAAATACCTATGAGTTCTTTACCCAAGCTAACAAAGTAAAAACCGAAATACTATCTGCAGATTTAGCAATTAAAAATGCTGCTACAGAACAAGAACGTGAAATTCAAAAGCAGTATAAAACTCTTATCTTACGCAGACAGCTTGAAGAAGCCACTAATTTAGAAATACAGCAGAGTGTTAGAAAGATTAATAATGAATTTGCCAAACAAAATAATTTACGAGAGCATTTTGTTAAGCTGCAAGATTTAGCAAATCAATCACAGACTCAGGCACTTCAATTTAATATTGACTTATTAGGTATATATGATAAAATTGGTGTAAGTGGTGGCCAAATAGCTACAAACTTGCGTAATCAATTACGGTTAGAACAAGATATTTTAACTACAAATACTGCTAAGCAAAATGCACAAAATGAGTATAATCGAGAGTACACAAAACTTCAGCAACAAATTGATACTGCATTAGCCGCTAATAAAGATGCTAATGTTGACCTGTATAAAACTGAACAAGATCGCTTAAAAGTACTACGAGATCAAAAGTTTGGTTTAGCCGATCAAACTTTAGAAAATAAAAATCAATTGCGTGTAGTAGACGATTTAATAGCACGCAATGAAGCTGCTACAAAACTGGAACAAAAACGTTTACAAAATTTACAGGCAATAGCAGCATTTCAAAATGAATTAAATGGATTACAAGATACTGGCTTAGAATATTTGTCTAAAAAGACAATACTTGATCGCCAAAGCCAAGAGCGAGCATTGTTTAATTTAGATATAGCAAGTCAACAAGCACAGGCAGAAAGAAAACTTGGAGAATTAACACAAGCACAAATAACTGCACAAGAAGTTTTTAATAGACAAAAACAAATTGCTGAAGGTATGGGTGGCGAAGCTAGTGGCCAACAAGTACAAGATTATATAAGAGCAAAAGAACAATTAGATGCTGCAAATGAAGGTCTTAAAATTGGTAAAGAAGATAATGCTGACACAAAAAGAAAGATAGATTTAAGCAAAGACTTATTTGGTATTAAACAACAAATTTTTGTTATAGACAATGAATATAGACGAATAACTGCTGAAAAAGAGCGGGCTTATAGATTAGATTCTGTTATACTAGATACTGCTGAACAAGAGTTAAGAATAACCAAAGAAAAGTTTGATTTAGACGTACAACGTGGAATTATTACTGGGCAAAGAAAGCGTGAGTTTGACGAAAACGTTGCACGATTAGATTCAGAAAATAAATACCAACGTGATAAGATAAACTTAGATAAAGAAGAATCAACAGCATTAGATAAACTACGACGAGATGAAAAAGCAAGACTTGCTGCTGGTGGTAGTGAGGATGAAGAAGGCTTTACTCTAATCATGAATAATGAAAGAGCAATTTTTGCAGCAAAACGTAAAAATCTCACCATTGACAAAGAAGCTAGAGATGCACAGATTAATGCTACTTTTGAATTAAGTGATCGTCAAGAAGCTTACCTAGATGTATTTAAAGGTACATTTGATAAGATGACTGACGTTATCGTAGACTTTGTAAAAACTGGCAAATTAAATCATAAAGACTTAATAAATTCAATGTTAGAAGGATTGCTGCGTTATGAATTAGAGCAGCAAAAAATTGCTTTATATGCTAATGCACGTTCTGGAATAATGAGCTTTTTAAATCCTTTTGGTTCTAATGCTGATATTGCTAAAAGTGCTTTAGCTAGCAGTACTAGTTCAGGATATGGTGCAAATGTATTTAGTGCAGCAGCAAAAGGTGCTGCATATGATCAAGGCTATCCGGTTCACAGATTTGCAATGGGTGGTGCATTTACTAATCAAATAGTAAATAGCCCTACACTATTTAAATTTGCACAAGGTACAGGTATGATGGGTGAAGCAGGACCCGAAGCCATTATTTTCC
>Ga0213920_1000670_pt1 | contig 23651 bp, 22 predicted proteins | sample McNCre1117MG_FD_161054 | JGI IMG/M metagenome (GOLD analysis project Ga0213920, IMG submission 161054) | Freshwater microbial communities from McNutts Creek, Athens, Georgia, United States - 11-17 MG | ecosystem: Environmental > Aquatic > Freshwater > Creek | place: USA: Georgia | collected...
GAGTTCGAATCTCGTCATCCGCTCGCATAGGGCGCAAGCCTCAAAGCTTGGTGGAGTGGCTGAGCGGCCCAAAGCAGCAGCCTGCAAAGCTGTATAACCACGGGTTCAAATCCCGTCTCCACCTCCAATCAAAATCCAAACGGACGATTGGCGCAGCGGTAGCGCACTTCCTTGACATGGAAGGGGTCACTGGTTCGATCCCAGTATCGTCCACAGAAGAAATCCCTGACACAGTCAGGGATTTTTCATTTAAGCCCGAACACCAAAAGGGGACCTCGCGCACGAGGGCCCTTTGGAATTCGCACAAGGCTACCTGATTTTTAGCACCTTGGCCGTGGCCTTCAACGAAGCCGCAGCGGCCTTTGCATCGGCGTTCAGCTTGACGCCGTAGGAAGGCATGATCTCGCGAAGCTTGGGTTCCCAGGCGGCCCAGTCCGGGCCAAAGGACTTCTTCAGAACCTCCAGCATGGCGTAAACCGCGGTTGATGCCCCCGGAGAAGCGCCTAGCAGACCCGAGATGGAGCCATCGGCTGAAGTAACGATCTCCGTACCAAACTGCAGGATTCCGCCCTTAGCGGCGTCCTTCTTGATGATCTGAGCGCGCTGGCCTGCGTTCAGCAGGCGCCAGTCTTCTGGTTTGGCATCGGGCATGAAATCTAGAAGCGACTCAAATTTCTTTGCTTTGCTCTTTAGGAGTTCGCCAACCAGATACTTGATGAGCCCAAAGTTGGAGAAAGCAACAGCAAGGTAAGGAATGACGTTGGTTGGGCGCACAGAAAGCGGCAGGTCCAGAATCGAACCCTGCTTTAGGAACTTTGGGTTGCTGGTGGCGTATGGCCCAAACAGCAGGCTGGTCTGACCGTCAACAACGCGAGTGTCTAGGTGCGGAACAGACATCGGGGGAGCGCCTACCGAAGCCTGGCTGTAAACCTTAGCCTTGTGCTTGGCAACCACCTCCGGGTTATCGGTACGCAGCCACTGGCCGCCAACCGGGAATGTGCCGTACCCCTTGGCCTCGGCGATTCCAGACTTCTGGAAGAGCCTGAGCGCCCAGCCTCCGGCACCAACAAAGACAAACTTTGCGTTCACGGTAGGGGAGCCGGCAACCGAGACGTTCCAGGAACCGTCAGCCTGCTTCTTGAGACCCTTCACTTCTGCCGAGGTGGCAACTGCCACGCCCTGCTTCTGCAGATTGGCAAGCAGTTGCCGGGTGATCGCGCCAAAGTCAACGTCGGTACCGGACTCAATGCGCGTGGCCGCAATCGGCTCACTGCCGGTGCGACCCTCGATGAGCAGTGGCGCCCAGGCTCGAATGGTCTCGGCATCGGTGGCGAACTCCATGCCCTTGAACAGCGGCTGGTCCTTGAGAGCCTGGAAGCGACGACCTAGGTAATCGACATCCTTGGCTCCGCGAACAAAGGTCATGTGCGGCGTTGAGTGAATGAAGCCGTCTGGGTCACCGAGGACGCCCCGCTGCACTGCCCAGGCCCAAAACTCGCGGCTTAGTTGGAACTGCTCGTTGATCGAAATCGCCTTGGAAGGGTCTGGCAGCGAGCCATCCTTGCTGTCGGGCATGTAGTTGAGTTCGCAGAGCGCGGCGTGGCCGGTGCCGGCATTGTTCCATGGGTTGGAGCTCTCCAGCGAGACGTCATCGAGGCGTTCATAAACCTGAATGGAAACCGCTGGATTCAGCACCTTTAGGAAGGTTCCAAGAGTGGCACTCATGATGCCGCCACCGATGAGAACCACGTCAAACTTCTGCGTATTCACCGTTCAAGTCTAGCCAAAGCGGCTTGGTCGTTTTAGACCGAATGACCCACAAGAAGACCGATGCCATAGGTGATGCCCATGGTGGCAACAGAGATGAGAACGTTGCGCAGAATGGGCTTGAATGCCTTGGCCCCACCGATGCGTGCTCCAACAAAACCGGTGATGATGAGGCTGACCAGAACAGCAACGATGGTCATTGGAATGCGGAGCGAAACCCAGGGACCGGTGACTGCAACGAGAGGCAGGACACCTCCGGCGGCGAAAGCCACGAAAGAGGACAGCGCAGCGGCCAGCGGGGAGGAGTGCTCGCCAAGCTCGATGCCCAGCTCTGCTTCGGCGTGAGCTTTAAGGGCGTCTTTTTCGGTCAACTGAACCGCAACCTTGTGGGCCAGGTCGTAGTCGAGTCCCTTCTGCTCGTAGAACCAGGTAAGTTCGCGCAGCTCTAGCTCCGGCTGCTCTTTAAGCTCGCGACGCTCGGTCTCGAGGGCGGCAAGCTCGGAGTCCTTCTGAGCCGAGACAGAGGTGTACTCGCCGCCAGCCATCGAAATAGAGCCTGCAACAACAGCGGCAACGCCAGTGAAGAGGATGGTCTTGGCGTCCTGGGTTGCACCGGCCACACCCATCAGCAGACCCGAGGTGGACATGATTCCATCGTTGGCGCCGAGGATTCCGGCACGCAGCCAGTTGAGTTTTGAAGCCATAGCGGCCTTCTGGAATTCCTGGCTTGCGATCAGCTGCTCGTCGAGTTCTACTGCGGCGGGTTTAGTCATGTGTAAAGAGATACAGGCGAAACGCCATCGCGTCTAGCAAGGCATCCCTAAGTTTCCAAGTTGTTACCTAGATATTGGTCATGTAACCGCAAAGGAATGCGAGAGGCACATCGAAGGCGCTCGGCTAGGATTTAGGTATTCAAATCACCAACCACGGAGACTGTTTTGTCCGCTGAACTATTGAACCTAACCCTCGACGGAGCAACCATTCAGGTTGAACCGGGCACCGATGGGTTCAAGCTGTTCACCGACCGAACTATCGTGGCAATCCGTGTCAACGGTGCCCTTCGCGACCTCGCCCACAGGCTTGAAGAAGGCGATGTGGTGGAGGGCGTTGCCATTGGCAGCCCTGACGGCCTGAACATTCTGCGCCATTCCACGGCACACGTTTTGGCTCAGGCAGTTCAGAACATCAATCCTGAGGCCAAGCTGGGCATCGGCCCGCCGATCACCGATGGCTTCTACTACGACTTCGATGTTGAAAACCCATTCACTCCGGAGGACCTAAAGGCCCTAGAGAAGGAGATGAACCGCATCGTTCAGGCCGGCCAGCGTTTCATGCGCCGAGTCACAAACGATGAGGCCGCTCGCCAGGAGCTTGCCAAGGAACCCTACAAACTCGAACTCATTGGCCTTAAAGGCGCGGACCTCGGCGAGGGATCCGCGGAGGTCGGAGGCGCAGAGCTGACCATCTACGACAACGTTGACCCAAAGAGCGGTGAGACCGTTTGGTTTGACCTCTGCCGCGGTCCACACCTACCAAACACTCGCATGGTTGGTCAGGGTTACGCGCTCACTCGCGTTGCTTCTGCATACTGGCGCGGCAACGAGGCCAACAAGCAGCTGCAGCGCGTTTACGGTACCGCCTGGCCATCCAAGGATGAGCTTCGCGCACATCAGGAGCGCCTCGAGGAGGCAGCAAAGCGCGATCACCGCCGCCTCGGCCAGGAACTGGGCCTGTTCTCGTTCCCTGAGGAGATTGGTTCTGGCCTGGCCGTCTTCCATCCAAAGGGCGGCGTAATTCGCAAGGCCATGGAGGACTACAGCCGCCAGCGCCACGAGGAATCTGGCTACGAGTTTGTGTACAGCCCACACATCACCAAGGGCAATCTCTTCGAGGTTTCCGGCCACCTACAGTGGTACGCGGACGGCATGTTCCCACCGATTCGCATGGATGAAGAGCTGGACGCACACGGCCACGTTAAGAAGCAGGGCCAGGATTATTACCTGAAGCCGATGAACTGCCCGTTCCACAACCTAATCTTCAAGGCGGAGGCTCGCAGCTACCGCGACCTGCCGCTGCGCCTGTTCGAGTTTGGCACCGTCTACCGCTACGAGAAGAGCGGCGTGCTTCACGGTTTGACGCGCGCCCGCGGATTCACCCAGGACGACGCCCACCTTTATGTGACCACCGAGCAGATGGAGCAGGAACTCACCGACGTTCTGGACTTCATCCTTGGCCTGCTGCGTGACTACGGCCTAAACGACTTCTATCTGGAGCTCTCCACCAAGGAGGAGGGCAACCCCAAGTTTGTTGGCGACAACGCTGTCTGGGAGAGCGCTACGGCCACACTGGAGCGCGTTGCCAAGGCTTCCGGCCTCGAGCTGGTTCCAGACCCGGGAGGAGCCGCCTTCTACGGTCCAAAGATTTCGGTTCAGGCCCGCGACGCAATCGGCCGCACCTGGCAGATGAGCACCGTGCAGCTTGACTTCAACCTGCCCGAGCGTTTCGACCTGGAATACACCGCGCCAGACGGCACCAAGCAGCGTCCGGTTATGATTCACCGCGCCTTGTTCGGCTCGATGGAACGCTTCTTCGGTGTGCTTACCGAACACTACGCGGGTCACTTCCCACCTTGGTTGGCGCCAGTCCAGGTTGTAGGTATCCCAATCGCCGACGAGTTCAGCGAGTACCTCCACGAGATTGCTGCTGAGCTCCGCAAGCACCGCGTGCGCGTGTCCATCGATGACTCCGACGACCGCATGCAGAAGAAGATCCGCAACCACACCCTGGCCAAGGTTCCCTTCATGCTTATTGCCGGTGGCCAAGACCGCGACAACAACGCTGTCTCTTTCCGCTTCCGCGATGGCTCTCAGGAGAACGGCATCCCGGTAGCAGAGGCTGTTGAGCGCATCCTCACCGCCATCCGTGACAAGGCACAGGTTTAGCAGGCGCATAAGCGTGAACCGAGACCCAAACGTCGAATCGAGCCTGGACCTCCCCGGAGTTCCGGATCACTTTCAGCGCCTGTGGACTCCGCATCGTCTGGTCTATATCCAGAACGGCACCCAGCCACACCGCGATGACTGCCCGTTCTGCCTGGCGCCGGAGAAACCAGACGCGGATGGTCTGATTGTGCATCGTGGCGAGCACGCCTACGCCCTGCTCAACCTGTTTCCCTACAACAGCGGTCACCTGCTGATTTGCCCCTACCGTCACATCAGCACCTACGATGAAGCTACTCCCGAGGAAGTAGCCGAGATCGGCTCCATAACGCAGAAGGCCATGAGGGTTCTCACAAAGATATCGGGCGCCCACGGGTTTAACATCGGCATGAATCAGGGCGTGGTTGCTGGAGCCGGCATTGCCGAGCACCTGCACCAGCACATCGTGCCGCGATGGGCGAACGACTCAAACTTCTTCCCGATTATCGCTCAGACCAAGGCCCTGCCTAGACTGCTAGAAGAAGTGAGAGCAGACATCGCAAGAGCCTGGCTCGAAAACTAGCCGTAAAAGTAACAGAGACACAGAAAAGTTAGACTGGAACAATGACCGAACAAGCATTCACCGGATCCTCCCTAGTTAAGCGCGGCCTAGCCGAGATGCTCAAGGGCGGCGTCATCATGGACGTTGTAACACCAGAGCAGGCAAAGATCGCAGAGGACGCCGGCGCCGTTGCCGTTATGGCCCTCGAGCGTGTTCCTGCCGACATCCGCGCCCAGGGTGGCGTATCGCGCATGAGCGACCCAGACATGATTCAGGGGATCATCGATGCAGTATCCATTCCGGTGATGGCCAAGGCCCGCATCGGTCACTTTGTTGAGGCCCAGGTTCTCCAGAGCCTCAACGTTGACTACATCGACGAGTCCGAGGTGTTGAGCCCGGCTGATTACGTAAACCACATCAACAAGTGGAACTTCAACGTTCCATTCGTATGTGGCGCAACCAACCTGGGGGAGGCACTGCGCCGCATCACCGAGGGTGCGGCCATGATTCGCTCCAAGGGCGAGGCCGGCACCGGTGACGTCTCCGAGGCCACCAAGCACATTCGCACCATCAGCGGCGAGATTCGCGCTCTGGCAGCAAAGACCGAGGACGAGCTCTACGTTGCCGCCAAGGAACTTCAGGCACCTATCGAACTGGTACGCGAGGTTGCTCGCACCGGCAAGCTTCCGGTTGTCATGTTTGTTGCCGGTGGCGTTGCAACCCCGGCAGACGCAGCGATGATGATGCAGCTTGGTGCCGACGGCGTGTTCGTTGGCTCGGGAATCTTCAAGAGCGGTAACCCTGCCGCGCGCGCAGCCGCAATCGTCAAGGCAACCACCTTCTTCGACAAGCCAGAGATCATCGCCGAGGTCTCCCGCGGTCTGGGCGAGGCCATGGTTGGCATCAACGTGACCGACCTGCCTGCACCACACCGCCTCGCAGAGCGCGGCTGGTAGTTCATCGGAGTCAACATGACTAAACCCATCGGGGTTCTTGCCCTGCAGGGTGATTTCCGCGAACACTTGGCTGTTCTTGAACGTCTGGGCGTTCCTGCAGTGAAAGTACGTACCACCAATGAACTAGCCGGCGTCTCTGGCCTGATCATTCCGGGCGGCGAGTCCACCGTGATGCACAAGTTGGCAGTGGCCTACGGCCTCTTTCAGCCGATTCGTGCTGCCATCGCTGGGGGAATGCCAGCGTTTGGCACCTGCGCCGGCCTCATCATGCTCGCAGATCAGATCACCGACGGAATCGAGGGTCAGGACACCTTCGGGGGCCTCGACGTAACCGTGCAGCGAAACGCTTTCGGGCACCAGGTGGATTCGTTCGAGGTTGACCTGCAGATCAAGGGCGTGGCCGGGAACGTGCATGCCGCATTCATCCGTGCACCTCTCATCACACGTGTTGGCAGGGATGCAGAAATTGTGGCGCAAATTCCAGCCGACGAGATCCACCCAAGCGGGGGAGTTGTCGGTGTTCGTCAGGGAAACCTGCTCGGAATCTCATTCCACCCCGAGGTAACCGGCGAGGACAGGGTGCACCAGTTGTTTGTCGACATGGTGGCATCCGCGCGCTAACCACGCCAATCGGTAAACTGTTACAAACCTAATTTCTACTGGGAGCAACTATGTCCGGCCACTCCAAATGGGCGACTACCAAGCACAAGAAGGCACTCATCGATGGGCGCCGCGCCAAGCTTTTCGCAAAGCTAATTAAGAACATCGAGGTGGCAGCTCGCCTGGGCGGGCCAGACCTCGAAGGAAACCCAACTCTGTACGACGCCGTTCAGAAGGGCCGCAAGTCTTCGCTTCCTAACGACAACATCGACCGCGCGATCAAGCGTGGCGCAGGCGTTGGTGGCGAGGCCATCGAGTACATGACCATCATGTACGAGGGTCGTGGCCCAGCTGGCACCGCTCTGCTCATCGAGTGTCTCACCGACAACAAAAACCGCGCCGCGGCCGAGGTACGCCTTGCCGTCACCAAGAACGGTGGCACCATGGCCGATCCTGGTTCGGTTTCGTACCTATTCAGCCGCAAGGGCGTTATCACCGTCACCAAGACCCCTGGCCTCACAGAGGATTCGCTCCTCGAGGTTGTCCTCGAACACGGTGTTGACAACGTTGAAGATCGCGGCGAGGCGTTCGTGATTACCACCGACCCATCGGAGATGGTTGCCGCTCGCACCGCCCTGCAAGCAGCCGGTATCGACTACGACTCCGCGGACTCCGAGTTTGTTTCGTCCATGATGGTTCCGGTGGACGACATCGACTCGGCCAACAAGGTGATCCGCCTCATCGACGCACTCGAAGACAGCGACGACGTGCAGAACGTTTACACCAACGTTGACTTCACTCCTGAGGTTTTGGCCGCACTGGAAAACGAGTAAATAGCGTGACAAGGATTCTCGGCATCGACCCTGGGCTCACCAGGTGCGGTGTCGGGGTGATTGACCTGGCGGCTGGCCGCCGGGTCAATCTTGTTTCTGTGGATGTCTATCGTTCCGAACCGAGCCTTGAACTCTCGGCTCGCATAGCCTCCATTGGCGACAGGATCGAGGCGCTGATCGTGGAGTCTAATCCCGAAGTCATTGCCCTCGAGAGGGTCTACGCCGACGTAAACGTGCGCTCGGTGATGGGAACTGCGCAGATTTCAGGCGTGGTTCTTCTGCTGGCGGCTCGCCACGGAATACCCATTGCTATGCACACTCCCACCGAGGTCAAGGCCGCCGTGACCGGTTCGGGCCGTGCGGACAAGAAGCAGGTGGGTGCCATGGTGGCTCGCATCCTAGGGCTAGCCGAGGCGCCTAAACCAGCCGATGCAGCCGACTCGCTTGCCATCGCTATTTGTCACGCCTGGCGCGGCGCTGCCGCAACGGCGACAACCTCCGACCAGTTGACTCCTGCGCAGCGAGCCTGGCAACAGGCGGAGCGTCTTGCGGCCCGCAAGCGCGAGGGTTAGTTAGTCTGTTTGGGTGATTGCATCCCTCTCAGGCATAGTTCAGCGCATTGGCGCGGGCTTCCTGGTTCTCGACGTAGGGGGAGTTGGCTACCAGGTCTTTGTTCCCACCGAGACCGCACGCGCACTCCACACCGGTGACGGAGTCCTGCTTCACACCGCACTGATTGTTCGCGAGGACGCGTTCATTCTCTTTGGCTTCACGGATGCCGTAGAACTTGAACTCTTCGACCTACTCCGCAGCGTGAACGGCGTGGGTCCTAAACTCGCGATGGCCATCATCTCGCAGTCTTCCGTTGTCGCAATTCGCGACGCGGTTCTCACCGAGAACGATGCAACTTTCAAGGCGGTTTCGGGCATCGGCCCCAAGACAGCAAAGCTCATCGTGGTAACCCTAGCCGGCAAGTTATCCGGCGTGGCACCGAGCGCTGCGGCAACTGCACGCAATCAAGCTTCAGTTGACCTGACATCCGTGGTTCAGGCGCTCGAGGGTCTGGGCTGGGCGGAGCGTCTGGCCGCCGAGGCCGTTCGCGAAGTTGCTGAGACACAGGGCTCCACAGCCACGGCAGACTCGCTACTGCGCGCCGCACTTGCCCGCCTAGGTAGCGGCAGAAGCGTCTCGGGTGGCGAGAAGTGAGCGAACTAACCAACGCCGAATCCGCCGCTACCGACCTCGCATTCGAGTCAGCGCTACGACCAAAGTCGCTGAGCGAATTTGTTGGCCAGGCCAAAGTACGGGAGCAGCTGAGTCTGCTGCTTCAGGCAGCCAGGATTCAGGGCCGTTCCGCCGATCACATTCTTCTCGCAGGCCCACCGGGACTCGGCAAGACCACCCTTGCCATGATCGTTGCCCACGAGTTTGGCGCCCCGCTGCGCCTCACCAGTGGCCCAACTATTCAGCACGCGGGTGACCTGGCGGCAGTTCTCTCTTCGCTCCAGCCGGGTGAAGTTCTGTTTATCGACGAAATCCACCGAATGGCGCGACCCGCAGAGGAGATGCTTTACCTCGCGATGGAGGACTTCCGCATCGATGTGATGGTAGGCAAGGGGCCTGGCGCCACCAGCATCCCGCTGGAGCTTTCACCTTTCACCCTGGTTGGCGCAACAACCCGAAGTGGAATGTTGCCAAACCCGCTGCGCGACCGATTCGGCTTCACCGCGCACCTTGAGTTCTACAGCGACGATGAACTGGCGCAAGTTCTAGCCCGCGCGGCTGGCAAGCTGGACATCACCATTTCTTCAGATGCGCTCGGCGAGATTGCATCTCGCAGCCGCGGCACACCGCGTATCGCAAACCGACTGCTCAGAAGAGTTCGAGACTTCGCTCTGGTGGCCAAAGTCAACGCTGTAACACTCTCCGAGGCGAAGGCCGCGCTGACTCTCTACGAGGTGGATTCGGCTGGACTCGATCGACTCGACCGACAGATTCTCACGGTACTCACTCACCGATTTGCCGGCAAACCCGTTGGCCTTTCCACCCTCGCGGTGGCCGTTGGCGAGGAACAGGACACCATCGAGGCGGTGGTTGAACCGTTCCTTGTAAGACAGGGACTAATTGCCCGCACACCGCGCGGCAGACAGGCCACCGATGCGGCCTTCCGACACCTCGGGTTGCCAACCCCAGATGGCACGAATTAGCCCGCAAACTGGCTCTATAATCGAAGGAACGGGCTTTCGGGCCCTTTGTTTTTGCTGACCAGGGCATTTGCCCAATACCGAACGGCCTGAGAGTGCTCGAGACGATCTTCACCTATGGCGCCATGGCGCTTTTCGTATTCTGGCTGTTCCGCAGCAACCAGCGCCGCAAGAAGCAGGCGCAGGAGATGGAGGCGTCGATCGCTCCTGGAATGCGCGTTGTCACCATGGCTGGAATCATCGGACGAATCATTTCCGTTGACGAGCAGAATGTAGTCATTGAGACAGCTGGAAGCAAGATTGAAATCGTCAAGGCATCCATCCGTAGCGTTAGCGCTTGGGAGCCGCCTGTTGAGCCTGATGTCGAGGCTGCCACGAGTGACGAAGGAATTTCCACCTACGAGGTGCCAAAGAAGGCAACCCGCAAGCCATCTACCCGTAAGTCGGCTGCCAAGTCGGCCGACGAGAACTAAGGAGCGAGTCACTCGTGGCCGCAAACGGAATCGTTAAGAGCGCAATCAAGCGCCTAATCTGGCTGGGCGTAATCATCGCAGCAGTCGCCGGCATCATCTTTGGTGGCGTTGCCTTCAAGCAGACTGGTGCGTCGTTCGTGCCTCAGCTGGCTCTGGACCTCCAGGGTGGAACCCAGATCATCCTGACCCCACAGCTTGAGTCGGGCAAATCCGTCACCATCGACCAGCTGAACCAGGCCGTGGCCATCATCCGTCAGCGCGTTGACGCCACCGGTGTTTCGGAGTCTTCTGTCACCACTCAGGGAAACAACAACATCGTTGTGTCCATCCCAGGCAAGCCGTCAAACGACACCCTGAAGCTCATCGAGGCAAGCGCCAAGTTGCAGTTCCGTCCAGTTCTCGCAACCAGCCAGGGTGTTGCAAGCACCTCGGTTGGCGGCAGCACCTCGGGTGCCAGCGCTTCGCCTTCGGCCAGTGCCACTACCGCTAACACCAGCACCCCAATCGCAACCAGCAGCGCCGCTCCAAGCAACCCGAGTGACCTCAACTGGGTTAGCCGCGCAGTTCAGAACAAGTACGAGGCCCTGGACTGCTCGACCAACTTCCGCAAGGCCGGTCAGGTTGACCCAGACAACCAGCCGCTCGTCACCTGTGACAGCACCGGCTACTACAAGTACATCCTCGGCCCGGTAGAGATCCAGGGTGCCGACATCTCCAACGCTCAGGCTGGCACCCAGACATCGAGCACCGGTGTTAGCACCGGCCAGTGGGTAATCAACCTGTCGTTCAACGGCAAGGGAACCAGCGAGTTTGCAGCCACCACAAAGCGCCTGTATCCGCTCAGCTCGCCTCAGAACCAGTTCGCAGTGACCCTCGATGGCTACGTCATCACTGCACCGCAGACCAACGCTGTCATCACCAACGGTGATGCCCAGATCTCCGGAAACTTCACTGCCGACAGCTCCAAGGCCCTGGCCAACCAGCTTAAGTTCGGTTCGCTGCCAATCGGCTTCACCGTTCAGAGCGCGGAGAACATCTCGGCAACCCTCGGTAGCCAGCAGCTCTCCAGCGGTCTTCTAGCCGGCGCCATAGGTCTGTTGATCGTCATCATCTACTCGCTGTTCCAGTACCGTGGCCTCGCTGTCGTGACCATCGGATCCTTGGTCATCGCGGCCATCATCACCTACCTCATGGTCTCGTACCTCTCCTGGCGCCAGGGCTACCGCCTGTCGCTTGCGGGTGTGACGGGTCTGATCGTTTCTATCGGTATTACGGCCGACTCGTTCATCGTTTACTTCGAACGTGTGCGTGACGAGCTCCGCGAAGGTCGCGGCCTATCGACCGCGGTCGACGCCGGTTGGGCTCGCGCCATCCGCACCATCCTGGTTTCTGACGGAATCAACTTCCTGGCCGCTACCGTGCTTTACCTGCTCACCGTAGGTAACGTTCGTGGATTCGCATACACCCTGGGTCTCACCACCGTCATCGACGTGGCCGTTGTGATGCTCTTCACCCACCCGATGCTGCAGCTGCTTGCCCAGACCAAGTTCTTCTCGAGCGGCCACAAGTTCAGCGGCTTCGATGTGAAGACCATGCGCGACATCGCATACATGGGTCGTGGCCAGTTCAAGGTTGCCGAAAAGGTCTCCGCGACCAAGGCTGCCAAGTCGTCTAAGGAAGCAACAAAGCGCCAGACCATTGCAGAGCGCAAGGCCGGCGAAACCAAGGGAGATGCAAACTAATGTCTCGTTACTCCGATTTCGGTAACGCCCTCTACTCGGGCGAGCGCTCCTTCGACTTCATCAGCCGTCGCCGCTACGGCTTCATCGCCTCCATCGTTGTTGCCCTGGCAGCAGTCCTGCTCACCTTCGGTGTTCACCACGGCTTCAACTTCGGTATCGAGTTCAAGGGTGGATCGCAGTTCCAGCTGACCACCACCTCTGCAAACAGCGAAGTCACCGCTCAGAACGCGGTTCACACCGTCCTCGCACAGACCTCGCAGGTAAACGTTGCCCACATCGGCACCGATGGCCTGCGCATCCAGACCGAGAAGCTGGACGCAAACAAGAGCGAGGCCGTTCGTCAGGCGATCGCCAAGGGCTTCGGCGTTCCAGCCGACCAGGTTGCTTCCTCGTTCGTTGGCGCCAACTGGGGTGCTGACGTAACATCCAAGGCGCTGTCGGGTCTGCTCTGGTTCGTTGTACTGGCGGCAATCGCCATGGCAATCTACTTCCGCACCCTCAAGATGTCTGCGGCCGCCCTAGTTGCCCTGGCACACGACCTCGTGATCACCGCTGCCGTGTACGGCGCCTTCGGCTTCGAGGTAACCCCTGCAGCCGTAATCGGATTCCTGACCATTCTTGGCTACTCGCTCTACGACACCGTGGTTGTGTTCGACAAGATTCGCGAGAACACCCACGAGGTAGAGTTCAGCGAGACCGCCACCTTCTCGGAGCGCGTCAACTTGGCCGTAAACCAGACCCTGGTTCGCTCCATCAACACCTCGATTGTTGCCGTTCTTCCGGTCGCTTCGATTCTGTTCATCGGAACCCTGCTTCTTGGTGCCGGAACCCTGCGCGACATCTCTCTGGCTCTGTTCATCGGTATCATCGTTGGCACCTACTCCACCATCTTCGTAGCGGCTCCGCTCTACTCGCTGTTCCGCGAGAAGGAGCCAAAGTTCGCAAAGGCTGCAGCAAAGATCGCTGCCGCTCGATAGGAATCCGCAGAAACCAGGCACATCGTGAGCGACGCAACACCAACCTCGAGCATCGCCACGCTGCGCCTGCGGCTCCAAAACATCTTTGGAGCCAAGGGGGGCCCGTACGCCGATGAGCTCTCCGAGATCCTGCGCGTAGCAAAGGCTAACCACCCGAGGGCAGACCTGTCGGTTATCGAACGCGCCTTCGATGTAGCCGAGGAGGCTCATCGCGGGCAGGAACGCAAGAGCGGCGAGCCGTACATCACGCACCCGCTGGCCGTAACCAAGATCCTTGCCGACCTTGGTATTGGCGTAACCAGCCTCGCGGCCGCTCTGCTGCACGATACAGTCGAAGACACCCCGTACACCCTTGAACAACTGACTCGCGACTTTGGTAACGAGATAGCCATGCTTGTGGACGGCGTGACCAAGTTGGACAAGGTGAAGTTTGGCGACAACGCCCAGGCCGAAACTGTTCGCAAGATGGTCGTGGCGATGTCCAAGGACATCCGCGTTCTGGTTATCAAGCTGGCCGACCGCCTACACAACGCCCGCACCTGGAAGTTTGTGCCGGAGGAGAAGGCCCGCAAGAAGGCTCAGGAAACCCTTGAGATTTACGCGCCGCTCGCGCACCGCCTCGGCATCTCGGCCATCAAGAGCGAGCTCGAGGACATCTCGTTCTCCGTGCTCTACCCAAAGGTTTACGAGGAGATCGTAAACCTGGTGCGCCAGCGCAGCCCAAAGCGCGAGGAGTTCATCGACCAGGTGATCGCCTCCATCGATTCAGACATGCGCGACAACCGCATCAAGGGCAAGGTGGCTGGCCGCCCCAAGCAGTACTACAGCATCTATCAGAAGATGGTTCTACGCGGCCGCGAATTTGACGACATCTACGACCTGGTGGGAATCCGGGTCATCGTTCCCGAGGTTCGCGACTGCTACGCCATCCTGGGTGCAATCCACGCGCGATGGTCACCGGTACCTGGCCGTTTCAAAGACTACATCGCGATGCCAAAGTTCAACCTCTACCAATCGCTTCACACCACTGTGATTGGTCCTGCTGGCCGACCCATTGAGATTCAGATTCGAACCACTGACATGCACCAGCGCGCCGAATACGGTGTTGCGGCGCACTGGAAGTATAAGGAAAACCTGCGCGGCGAGAACTCCACCGAGGAGGATCTGGCGTGGTTGAAGCACCTGAGCGACTGGCAGGCGGAGACCCAGGATCCATCGGAGTTCCTGGACGCCCTGCGCTTCGAGATTGGCGCCAAGGACCTCTACGTGTTCACGCCAAAGGGTCGAGTGATTGGCCTGCCAACCGGCGCAACCCCGGTGGACTTCGCCTACGCCGTGCACACGGAGGTTGGCCACCGAACCATGGGTGCCAAGGTCAACGGCAGACTTGTACCGCTCGAAACCATGCTTCAGTCGGGCGACGTGGTGGAGATTTTCACCTCCAAAAGCCCGGATGCCGGGCCATCGCAGGACTGGCTCAACTTTGTAAAGAGCCAGCGAGCAAAGTCTAAGATCAAGCAGTGGGTTGCCGCTGGCCGACGTGAGGACGCAATCGAGCAGGGTCGCGAGGCCCTTGCCAAGGCAATGCGCAAGGCCAATCTCCCACTCAAGAGCCTGCTAGGTGGAGACCTGCTGATCCAGCTGTCGTCCGAGATGCACTACACGGACGTGAGCGCTCTCTATGCGGCAGTGGGGGAGAACCACATATCCGCGCAGTCCGTGATGGAGAAGCTGGTTGCAGCGGTTCGCCAGGAGCAGGAGAGCGACGAACCACTCTTTGAGTTCCCTAAGCGGCCGGTAAGCGCAACCTCGTCGCGCAACTCTAGCGGTGTGCTGGTACGAGGCGATGCCGACGTCATGGTCAAGCTGGCTCGCTGCTGCACGCCAGTACCGGGTGACCCAATTGTTGGTTGGATCACCCGCGGAACCGGAGTCTCAGTTCACCGTGCCGACTGCAAGAATGTCAACGATCTAAAGACTCAGCCAGAGCGCATGATCGACGTTGCCTGGGCCGAATCGAGCAAGGGCGTGTTCCTGGTACAGATCCAGATTGAGGCGCTGGACCGCAACGGGTTGCTGTCTGACGTTACCCGCGTGCTCGCCGAGCATCACGTGAACATTCTCAGCGCAGCGGTGTCCACCAGATCCGACCGCGTCGCCCTCAGTAAGTTTGTCTTCGAAATCGGTGACCCAGGCATCCTGGACCACCTTCTCAGCGCGGTGCGTCGCATCGACGCCGTTTACGACGTGTATCGCGTCTACTCCTAAGCCAGGCCAAAAAGATTCCGGCCTGACTTATGTCAGACCGGAATCTCCAGAAATTGGGTTGCCAGCGCACTAGGCTTTCTTGACTACCTCGAGCCAAGCCTTACGGGCAGCAAGCGCTTCTTCGGCCGCCTTGGTGGCCTTTGCGTCCTTCTTGGCTTTGGCAGCCTTGAGTTCTTCTTCGAGCTTGACGATAGATTCCTCAAGCTGGCTCAGAACCGAGTTGGTACGCGCAACGGTGGCAGGGTCGGTCTTGCGCCAGTGTTCCTGCTCGGCGCTCTTTACGCGGGCTTCAACAGCGCGCATGCGATCTTCAACCTCGCGCACCTTGTCCTTGCCAACGCGACCAATCTTCTCCCACTTGGCCTGGATGGCAACAAGCGCCTTCTTGGCTGCGGCCAGATCCTTGGATGGGTCAACGGTCTTCTCTGCCTCAACCAACAGTGCAAGCTTGGCCTCAAGGTTTGCGGCGTAGTCCGCGTTCTCAACGGCTACCGCCTCGCCCTTGGCGGCATAGATGGCGTCACCGGCAGCCTTGAAGCGAGCCCAAAGTTCGTCGTCAGACTTGCTCTTGGTGTGGCCGGCGGCCTTCCACTGGTCAAGCAGCTTGCGGTAGTCGGCAACTGCGTCGGCACCCTTGGATGTCAGCGACTCGGCTGCTGCAACGATCTCAGACTTTTTGCCCTTGATGGCCTTGTTGGCGGAGTCAAGCTGCGCAAAGTATTGGCGCTTGTTGGAATCAAACTTGGTGCGGGCGGCGCTGAAACGCTTCCAGATGACGTCCGCCTCAGCCTTAGGAAGCTTTGGACCTTCCTTCTGGGCCTTCTGCCAGCGCTCGAACAGCTCGGTCATGACGGCGGTGCCGTTCTTCCACTGAGTCTTGGCTGGGTCCTGGTTTGCAACTGCCTCGGACTCGTCGGCGATCTTGGCGCGCTCCGCGAGGGCGGCACCAATCTGCTCCTTGTTGGCTTCGTGCTTGGCGGCAACCTCAAGCTCTACCTTCTCGGAGAGCTTGGCCAGGCGCGCGCGAAGGTCGGCGATGTCGCCAACAACCATCGGCTCAACCAGCTCGGTGGTTAGGTGCTGGAAGCTCTTCTTTAGGGCCGCGGCGTCTGCCTTGGCGGCAACGCGCTGCTCCAGCAGGCGAACCTGCGCGGCTAGATCGGCGTACTTGCGCTCAAAGAAAGCGAGTGCGTCTGCAGGAGTCACGTTTGGGTATTGACCCACCTTGCGCTCTGCACCGTTGTCGGTTACGTATACGTTGTTCTGCTCGTCGACGCGACCAAACGATGCTGCGGATTCAATGGTTGCCACTGTGTGCTCCTGTGAGTGCTGGCGATTTCTCGCCCTTGAATAGACGCTATAAGTCTAGTTTGGCTACTTGACCGAAATGGCGCCCAATGTTGCCTTGGCGACAGGTGTTCCATCGGCGGTTCCACCCTGTACACCTTGCGAAGCGATGCCGTCGATGACAGACATGCCGCTAGTGACCTTACCGAACACGGTGTAGCCACCGGCCGTGTCCTGGCCGAGTGTGGTGTCGCGGTAGACGATGAAGAACTGCGAACCCATGGAGTTGGCGTCGTTTCCGCGGCGAGCCATAGCCAGAGTGCCAGTTGGGTAGACGTTGTTGGTTGGCGCGTTCTCGATTGGGCCGAAGGTGTAGCCAGGGTCGCCGGTACCGGTGCCAGTTGGGTCGCCACACTGCAGCACGAAGAGGCCGCTGGTGGTGAGTCGGTGGCACTTGGTGTTAGTGAAGTAGCCAGCCTTGGCTAGGGTGATGAAGTTTGCGACGGCCTGAGGCGCCTTGGCTCCGTCAAGTGAGATGGCCAGCGGCTTGCCGTCGATCATCATGGTGCCGGTCCAGGTGCGGTTCTCGGCAAGCGCAGCACTCGGAACTGCCTTGGTGCTGCTAGGCGTTGCCGAAGGGGTGGCGGAGCTGGTGCTGCTTGGCGTTGCCGAGGGGGTGGGAGTCGGCAGCGACTTCTGGTAGGCATCGTGGCCCGCGGTGGCGCCAACGGCCAAGAGCACTGCGAGGGCGGCAATCACTATTGCGAAACGGTTGTCGTTCTTGCGACGCTGAGCCTTCTGGCCAACCTCGGCGAGCTTTGCCTCGTAAACCCTGCGACGGGCCTCGGCCTGTGCCTTGATTTCCTTGTTTGTTGCCACGATCACTCCCGACTAAAAGTTTTGCGCCCTTGCACGGGCGCACTCAAAGAATTTTATGGCATTCTGGGCAGGTGACTTCGGACCAAAGCCTGTTTGCCGCCAGCGTGCCGCTGGCCGCGAGAATGCGCCCACGTGGTCTTGCCGAGGTCGTGGGCCAAGAGCATCTGCTAAAACCCGGTTCGCCCATTCGACAACTGGCCACGCCCGTGGCCGAGGGTCGTCAGGCTGCCACCACATCGCTGCTGCTTTGGGGGCCGCCGGGTACAGGTAAAACGACTCTGGCTCAGGCCATAGCACGCGACTCCGGCCGACGTTTCGTTGAACTCAGCGCAATTACCGCCGGCGTGAAAGATGTCCGCGAGGTCATGATCGCCGCCCAACGCGAGCGCGACACCTACGGGACCGGAACTCTACTTTTCTTGGACGAGATTCACAGGTTCTCCAAGGCGCAGCAGGATGCCCTGCTGCCTGGCGTTGAGGCGGGATGGGTCACACTCATTGCCGCCACCACCGAGAACCCCTCGTTTAGCGTCATCGCACCTCTGCTCAGCCGCTCGCTACTTCTAACTCTCGACCCGTTGGATGAGGCCCAGATCGCGACCGTAATAAGCGGAGCGGTTGCTGACCCTCGCGGACTCGGCGGTAAATATGCCGTGGCTCAGGGCGAGATTGACCAGATTGTGCTGCTTGCCCAGGGCGACGCCAGACGCGCACTCACCGTTTTAGAGGCAGCGGCTGGGCACGCCGAGTCGGCGGGTAAGAGTGCCATAGAGCGGGATGACATCGAGGAATCGCTCGATCGAGCTTTGGTTCGCTACGACCGCGATGGAGACCAGCACTACGACATCATCAGCGCCTTCATCAAGAGTGTTCGCGGTTCAGATGCAGATGCCGCCATCCACTGGTTGGCCAGGATGATCGAAGGCGGCGAGGATCCAAGGTTCATTGCTCGACGTCTTATGATTCTGGCGGCCGAGGATATTGGCCTAGCCGACCCGCAGGCGTTGCCGCTCGCAGTCGCCGCCTTCGAGACGGTTCAACAGATTGGCATGCCGGAGGGTCGAATCCCTCTCGCAGTGGTCACCATCTATCTGGCGCTCGCACCCAAGAGCAACGCCGCCTACAACGCCATCAACGCGGCCCTAGAGGACGTGCGGGCAGGACTGCAGCCATCGGTTCCAAAGCCGCTGAGATCTTCCAATTACGCGGGTGCCAAGGGTCGCGGCAACGGGGTTGGCTACAAGTACCCCCACGATGACCCGAAGGCCGTTCTCGAACAGGACTACGTGACGGGCAAAGTTGCAAAGCGTCGCTACTACCTCCCCAAAGAGGTTGGCTATGAGCGCGAGCTGGGAGAGCGGTGGGCAAAACTGCGAGCCATCATCAGAGGACTCGGCCGCTAGCGTCCTTGGCTTACAACCCGCGCCACTGCTAGACTTGACAGGTTGCCGTCTGGATCGATTGCGCGCGGCTGCTGCAATCAATCAACGGAGCGACCACCTACATAGCCAAGGTGGTCCGTGGCAGTTGATTAGGTTCTGACTCTGAGAGCCAAATCTTTCTTGTGAACAAATCGCTATCTGATTCCGTTTGGAATCCATGAAAGGAAAGTACGTTGTCGAAGACTACTCGTACTCGCAGCACCACCCGCCGCTCGCGCGCGCTTGGCCTTGCCCTCACCCCGAAGGCCGCCAAGTACCTCGAGAAGCGTCCATACGCTCCTGGCCAGCACGGCCGCACCCGCAAGAAGGCCGACAGCGACTTCGCCGTTCGTCTGCGCGAGAAGCAGCGTCTTCGCGCCCAGTACGGTATCCGCGAGGCACAGCTGCGCAAGACCTTTGCTGAAGCAAAGCGCGCAGAGGGCCTGACCGGTGAGAACCTCGTAGAGCTCCTGGAGATGCGCCTAGACGCACTCGTGCTGCGTGCAGGCTTCGCCCGCACCATCGCACAGGCTCGTCAGATGGTTGTGCACCGCCACATCCTCGTAAACGGTGAGCGCGTTGACCGCCCATCTTTCCGCGTAAAGCCAGGCCAGCAGATCCACGTCCACGCCAAGAGCGAGGGCACCGAGCCTTTCCAGGTTGCAGCAGCCGGCGGCCACGCCAACGTTCTGCCTCCAGTTCCTGGCTACCTCGAGGTTCAGCTGGACAAGCTCACCGCCGTTCTGGTTCGCCGTCCAAAGCGCGCCGAAGTACCAGTGACCTGTGAAGTACAGCTGGTTGTTGAGTACTACGCTGCTCGCTAGTAGTTTCTAACTATCGGAAGATAGGGGTTCGTATGAGTGGCGGAGACATCGCAGGAATCATCGCGGCAAGCGGTTTTGTTCTGCTCGTGATTTTCATCGGTGTGCCGCTCATCAAGATTGGCCGTGTCCTTGACGAAGCAAGCGATTCAATTCGCGAGCTGACCAAGGAGACCACTCCGCTACTCATCGAACTCACCGAAACCACCCAAATCGCCAACAAACAACTGGTCAAGGTTGACGTAATTACCGAAAACCTCGTTGGCGTGACCTCGGACATTAACTCCGTCGTCGGCCAGTTCCGCGGTGCCGTATCCGGCCCGCTTTCCAAGGTCGCAGGCGTGATTTCCACAATCCGCTCGTTCAGCAAGATTAAGTAGGGGGCCTTCGTGAAGAAGCTACTTTGGTTCATCACCGGAATTAGCCTGGGCGTTTACGCTGCCAAGCAGCTCAACGAAAACCCAAAGGCTCAGGAGTTTGCCAACGACGTGACTCGTCGCGCCAAGGACTTCGGCGCAGCCGTAGCCGAAGGCTACCGCGAACGCAGCACCGAGTTGGCTGCAGAACAGCCCACCTCTACCAAGTAGGAAATCTCCCCAAGTGCTTACCGCCGAAATTCGCCGGCGCTGGCTCGACTATTTCGAGCGCAACGGCCACACCGTAGTTCCTTCCGCATCCCTCATCAGCGAAGACCCATCGCTGCTGTTCACGGTGGCCGGCATGGTTCCGTTCATTCCTTACATGACCGGTGTGGTTCCCGCTCCTTATCCGCGCGCCACCAGCGTTCAGAAGTGCATCCGCACCCTGGACATCGAAGAGGTTGGCAAGACCACGCGTCACGGCACGTTCTTCCAGATGAACGGCAATTTCTCTTTCGGCGACTACTTCAAGCGGGAGGCCATCACCTACGCATGGCAGTTCCTCACCGGTAGCCGCGAGGATGGCTGCCTGGGCATCGATCCACAGCTGCTGTGGGTAACCGTTTACCAGGACGATGACGAAGCTATCGCACTGTGGCGCGAGATTGCCGACGTACCGATGGAGCGCATCCAGCGCCGCGGAATGAAGGACAACTTCTGGAGTACCGGACAGCCTGGCCCTTCGGGTCCATGCTCCGAGATCTACTACGACCGCGGCCCTGCATACGGGCGCGAGGGTGGACCTGAGGCCGACGAGGATCGCTACATCGAGATCTGGAACTTGGTCTTCATGCAGTTCGAGCGCGGTCAGGGAACCGGCAAGGACTCTTACGAAATTCTGGGAGAACTCCCTAAAAAGAACATCGACACCGGCATGGGTCTTGAGCGCGTAGCCTTCCTGCTTCAGGGTGTTGAGAACATGTACGAGATCGACCAGGTTCGCCCGGTTCTCGACCTCGCTGCCAAGCTTTCGGGCAAGACCTACGGTGCTCGCACCGAAGACGATGTGCGCATGCGCGTAGTAGCCGACCACGTTCGAAGCGCGCTCATGCTGATCTCTGACGGCGTTACCCCTGGCAACGACGGCCGTGGCTATGTGCTGCGCCGTCTGCTGCGCCGAACAGTGCGCGCAATGCGCCTGATGGGCGTGGAGAAGCCGATTCTTGCCGAGCTTTTTGAGGCATCCCGCGACGCAATGAAGGCTGCCTATCCTGAGGTGGAGACCGACTTCAAGCGCATTCAGAGCACTGCTGTGAACGAGGAAGAGACATTCCTTCGCACGCTGGCATCTGGCACCACCTACCTCGAGGAGGCCATCGCCGGCGTCAAGAGCGGCGGCGGCAAGCAGCTTCAGGGCGACGTGGCGTTCCTGCTGCATGACACCTACGGCTTCCCTATTGACCTAACGCTAGAGATGGCGGAGGAGCAGGGGCTCACCGTTGACCGAGACGCCTTCAAGGCTCTGATGGCCGAGCAAAAGGAACGAGCCAAGGCCGATGCCCGCGCCAAGAAGGGCGGGACCGACCTCAGCGTTTACGGCGAATTCCGCGCCCAGGGCGTAACCAAGTTCACCGGCTACGAGGAGCTTGAGACTGAAGGCAAGGTAATCGGTTTGATCACCGATGGCGCCTCAGCGCGAAAGATTCAAGAGGGTGAGATCGCCGAGATAATCCTGGACCAGACCTCGCTCTACGCGGAATCTGGCGGCCAGGAGGCCGACGCCGGACTCATCGTTGGCGACGGCTTCGAGCTCGAAGTGCTCGACGTTCAGAAGCCTGTCAAGGGCCTCGTCTCGCACAAGGTTTTGGTTCGTTCCGGTGAAGTTGGGGTTGGCGCCCGCGCCGTAACCCAGGTTGACGCGGACTGGCGTCTCGGAGCTGCTCAGGCACACTCGGGAACCCACGTGGTTCACGCCGCACTTCGTCAGGTTCTCGGTCCAACCGCGCTGCAGAGCGGCTCGTATAACAAACCGGGCTACCTTCGCCTCGACTTCTCCTGGCAGCAGGCGCTATCTCTGGACACCCGCAGCGAGATCGAAGAGGTCACCAACCTCGCCATTCGCCGCGACCTCGCAGTTTCTGCTCAATTCATGAGCCTGCCAGACGCCAAGGAGTGGGGTGCCGTTGCACTTTTCGGTGAGACCTACGACGAAGAGGTGCGTGTCATCCAGGTTGGCGGCCCTTGGAGCCGCGAGCTCTGCGGTGGTACTCACGTTTCGCGTTCCTCGCAGATCGGCCTGGTTTCGCTGATCAACGAGTCATCTGTCGGTAGCGGCAGTCGTCGACTCGAGGCACTGGGTGGCATCGACGCGTTCCGGGCATTCGCGACCGAGCGTGCCCTCGTGAACCGTCTCTACGACCTCACCAAGGCGCCTAAGGGAGCTCTTGAGGAGCGTCTTGCTCAGACCATCGAAGACCTAAAGACGGCTCAACGCAACCTGGCCAAGTACCAAGCTGCCGAGCTCGCAGCCAAGGTTCCTGCCATGGTTGCCGCAGCCAGCACCATTGGAGCGCACCGCCTCGTTGCCGAGAACATCGGCGAGGCACTGAGCGTGGATGACCTGCGTTCGCTTGCAACCCAGGTACGCGACAGCTTTGGGGATACCGCCGGAGTTGCTGCAATCTTCGGCATCATTGCAGACAAGCCAATGCTGGTTGTTGCCGCTTCCAAGGCCGCGCAGGCCGCTGGCGCCAAGGCCGGTGCGCTCGTTCGCGCCGCCTCGGTTGTGCTCGGCGGCGGTGGCGGTGGCAAGGATGACATCGCCCAGGGTGGTGGCTCGGACGCCGGCAAGATCGCTGACGCAATCGCAGCCGTGAAGGCCGCGCTCTAGGTCTCATGCGCAGGGGTCGCCGACTAGCGGTTGACGTGGGCAAGGCCCGCGTTGGCCTAGCCATCAGCGACCAAGACGGCATCCTGGCAACTCCGTTCGAGACGGTGCAGCGGCAGGCAACCGCCGCCGATACCGCTACAAAGGTGCGCCAGGCAATCGACGACTTCGTTTTTATCGAAGGCTACGTTGGGCTACCGCTCTCGCTCTCGGGCGCGGCCACGCCATCCACAGCGGATGCGCTCCTGGTCGCCTACGCCATAGCCGATGCGGTGGACTTCGAAATCCGTCTGGTTGACGAGCGACTCACCACAGTGAGCGCCACGGCCAACCTGCGAATTGCCGGAAAGAACGCAAAGAATTCGCGCTCCATCATCGATCAAGAGGCTGCCGCCATTATCTTGGAGCAAGCACTCTCTGGTGAAAAGGCCACTGGCAACCAACCTGGAACGGCCCTAAGCAGCCATGCCAGACCAGCAGAAAAATCACCCGACTAGGAGAACCTGATGACCGATCGCAAGTTTGTCCGCCGTCGCATCGCCTTGGTCGTGGTGGTTCTCATCATCGCCACGCTGGGTATTGCCGGCTACGCCAACCGCGGCAGACTCCACAGTGTTTACGACCAGCTGCTTGGTCGCGATTACGCCGGGCCTGGAAGCGGATCGGTGACGCTCGTCATTACCTCGGGCGAGTCTGG
>Ga0213920_1000671_pt1 | contig 23579 bp, 18 predicted proteins | sample McNCre1117MG_FD_161054 | JGI IMG/M metagenome (GOLD analysis project Ga0213920, IMG submission 161054) | Freshwater microbial communities from McNutts Creek, Athens, Georgia, United States - 11-17 MG | ecosystem: Environmental > Aquatic > Freshwater > Creek | place: USA: Georgia | collected...
TTGCAGCTGCGGCCGAAATGGGAATCATGTTCTCCGGTGCCCCCGAAGAATACCGCGATGCGGTTCGCGAGTACGGCGAACGAATCGGCGTGGCATTCCAGCTCATCGATGACGTAATCGACCTGCAATCGGACACCGCGGTAAGCGGAAAGACCCCGGGAACAGATCTCCTGGCCGGCGTTCCAACTCTGCCAACTCTGTACCTGCGCGAGGACGCCCGCACAGATGCCGATTCAGCTGCCCTGGTGGCGCGCATCGACTCCGTTACCGAGCAGTCACTGGCATCGGTGGTTGCCGACCTCGGCAAACACGCAGCAACCGGCAGGGCCTACGAAGAAGCCAAGCGATGGGCCGCAAACGCGGTTGCCGCACTCGAGCCACTTCCGGCAGGCGCCGCCAAGCAGGCCATGGTGGCATTCGCCGAAGCGGTAATCGAACGCCAGCACTAGTGCGCTCTCTGGACACCGCACTGTTTGAAAAACTGTGCGCTTGTGTTCGCTTTGTTTGAAGCCTGCAACGCGCCTAGAATTTCGGCATGAGCAAGCAAGTTTTCCACCTGCAGCGCGCCGGAGTATCGGTGCTTATCGAGACCAGCACCGGCACTCCAAACGTGTTCTACTGGGGTGCCCAGCTGGGTGCCGGCGTAGACGAAAGCCAGTACCTGCTAGCTCTCACCGAGCCAACTCCACACGGCTACTATGACTTTGCTCATCGGGGCGGTGCCTGGCGCGAAAATGCGCGCGGCTTCTGGGGTAGGCCAGCCCTGCTTGGACACCGTGATGGTCGCGATTGGTCGCAGCTTTTCACGCTCAACCAGGTGAACGAGACCGAACACGGTGTTGCCTTCAGCTCGCGCGATGCCGACCTCGGGCTCGAGGTCGAAATCTCCTATGAGCTAACCGAATCCGGTCTGCTCATGGTGAACCACGCGGTCACCAACCTAGCCGAGGGAACCTTCTTCCTCGACTCCTCAACCTCATACCTGCCGCTACCCGACCACGCCAGCGATCTGCTCGACTTCACCGGCCGTTGGCTCAAGGAACGCCAACCGCAGCGCACCAAGATCCAGACCGGCGTCTGGCAGCGCGAAAGCCGTGAGGGGCGCAGCGGACACGACTACACCATCGTTCAGTTCGCTCTCACTGCGGACGCTAATTTCCAGCGTGGCGAGGCCTGGGGAATGAGCCTAGCGTGGAGCGGGCAGGCCAGCCACATTGTGGAGCGCCAGAGCGTTGGCCGCACGCAAATCGGTGCCGGAGAGTTGCTGATGCCTGGCGAGGTGACCCTAGCAAAGGGCGAAAAGTATCAGGCGCCAACCGCAATCGGTGTGTATTCAAACCAGGGCATCGATGGCGCATCGCACCGCTTCCACCAGTGGGTGCGTGCTCGCTCCAACCACCCAACCAACGTACGCCCGCGCCCGGTAACCCTAAACGTTTGGGAAGCGGTCTACATGGACCAAAAGCTAGACAAACTAACGGCGCTCGCCGAAGTTGCCGGCGAAATCGGTGTTGAGCGCTTCGTGCTGGATGACGGCTGGTTTGGTGCCCGCCGCGATGACCACGCTGGTTTGGGCGACTGGACCGTGGCCCCCGAGGTGTGGCCGAATGGGCTAACCCCGCTCATCGATGCGGTTAAAGCAAACGGCATGGAATTTGGTCTGTGGTTTGAGGGTGAGATGGTGAACGCCGACAGCGACCTCTTCCGCGCCCACCCGGATTGGATTCTCCACACCGCTAACCGCATCCCGATTGAGGCGCGCTTCCAGCAGGTGCTAGACCTAAGCCACGAGGGTGCCTTCAACCACGTGCTGGGCCAGGTGGATGCCATCCTCTCGGAATACGACATCTCCTACATCAAATGGGACCACAACCGTACCCTCACCGATGCCGCCCACTATGGCAAGGCAACGATGCGCAACCAGAACCTGGCCATTTACCGCCTCTTCGATGAACTAAAGCGTCGCCACCCGGGGCTCGAGATTGAGTCCTGCGCCTCCGGAGGTGGCCGAATCGACCTCGGCATGATTGACCACGCGGATCGGTTCTGGACCAGCGACTGCAACGATGCCCTGGAACGCCAAACCATCCAGCGCTACACGTCGATCGCCATTCCGCCCGAGATGCTCGGAACTCACATCGGCCCATCGCCGGCCCACTCCACGCACCGCACCCACTCGGTTGCCTTCCGCGGGGTGACCGCACTCTTTGGCCACGCCGGTTTGGAATGGGACCTCACCGAGACCGATGCGGCTCAGCGCGAGCAGCTTTCGGGCTGGATCAGCTACTACAAGGAAAACCGCGGCCTGCTTCACAGCGGTCGGGTTATCCGAATCGACTCGGTCGACGGCGATGCCTGGAGCCACGGAGTAATGGCGCAGGACGGCAGCCGCGGCATCTTCGCCTACGTTGCCATGAAGCAGAGCCAGTATGTTCTGCCACCGGCAATGCGCCTTGGCGGCCTGGATCCGGCGGCTCGCTACGAGCTGAAGGTGGTCACTCCAGCCGGGGGCTTCGACGCCGTTGGCAAGAACCTTCCACAGTGGATCGATGGAATCACGGTTGATGGCGCCTACCTCATGAACCAGGGCCTTCGCGCACCGATTCTGATGCCGGAGCAGGCATTCCTGCTCGAGGTGAAGCGCGTAAGCTAATTCGGTTTAGGCTGGCTATATGAGTTCCATGGGTTCAATGACCACCGCGATGCTTTCGGTAAACCGCACGCGAAAGGCCACCGTGGGAATCATCGGTGCGTTCTTCATCCAGGGTTTTCTGGCGGTCTCTTGGTTGCCGCGCATCCCCGAGGTAATCGACAACCTGAAGGTGCCATTCAGTACCTGGGGATTCATCATGGGAGTTGCCGGCCTCGGCAGCATGCTCCCGCTGCTGTTTGCCAACAAACTCATCAATCGGTGGGGCACCCGCCCGCTCTTGCAACTTTCGTTCATGCTTGCCGTGATTGCGGTTTGCAGCTTTGGTTTCATCACCAACCCGCTCGTTTTCTTTGCCGCCGTTTTCTTGCAGAACTTTGGCTACGGCATTTACAACGTGGCCATCAACGCACACTCGGTGGTGTTCCAAAACCGCATCGGCCGCATCATCCTGGGGCGTTTCCACGCGGCCTGGAGCATTGGTGCTGCAAGTGCCTCGCTGCTTACCGGAATTTTGGCACCTTTCATTGCTCTGCACGTTTACCTGGTTGTGGTTGCTCTGGTTGCCGGCGTTCTCTGCCTTTTCGGCACAAGCTTCATGCTCGGCCCAAATGAGGACGGACACGAGCAAGAGCGCAAGCGCGCCGAATCGGTGCCGTTGTTCAAGACCCCGGGCTACGTGCTGCTGCTTGCCGTTGGTCTGCTCTGCGCCGTGCTTCCGGAGGTATCGGCCATGGAGTGGGGTGCCGTTTTTGCCAAACGCAGCATGCACCTGAGCCCAGCGCTTCAGGGTCTTCCGTACACCTTCTTCGTAACCTCGATGATCGTTGCCCGCCTCTCAATTGGGCGCCTTAGCCGCAGGCGCCACCTGAGCCGAGTGGGTCAGATCGCCGGTGTAATGGGCGCAATCAGCATGACCATCGCGGTTTTGCTCGGCAGCCTACTCTCCGGCATTAACCCGGTTTTGGCGCTGTCTGTTACCGCCGTATTCTGGGTGTTCACGGGCCTTGGCTCCGGCCCACAGGTTCCGGCATTCTTCAGCGTCACGGGCTCGGTGGCTGGCATGACAACCGCGCAGGTGATGAGCCGCATGAGTCTCGTGAACTCGCTGCTCATCCTGGGCGCAAAAATTCTGATGGGGGCCGTGGCGCAGAGCGCAGGCGTGCCGTTTGTTTTTGTGCTACCGATACTGGCCTACGTGGGTGCGGTGCTAATTGCCGGCTATGTAATACGCAGGCAGCGACGCGAGGCGGCTGTTGAAGCTGCCGATGATGGCACTCCCCAAAACGACGAGATCGAAGCCTTCGAGGCGTTCCCGAGTACTTCGCCAATCGGGGTTATCGAATCCAAATAGAAAAGTGGCCCGAGTCGTCTAGACTCGGGCCACTTCACACAGCGCTCTTTAGCGGTAGTTCACAAACTGTAGGTCGATGTCGAGGTCGCTGCTCTTGAGCAGGGTGATTACCTCTTGCAGGTCATCGCGGCTCTTGCTCTGGACGCGAAGTTCGTCGCCCTGAATCTGGGCCTTCACAGACTTCGGGCCTTCCTCGCGGATCAGCTTCGAAATCTTCTTGGCCTGGTCCTGCTCAATGCCCTGCTTGAGGCTGGCCTCAATGCGGTATTCCTTGCCGGATGCGAAAGGCTTACCGGCGTCGAGGCTCTTCAGCGAGATGCCGCGCTTTACTAGCTTGCTCTGGAATACGTCGAGCACGGCTAGCACGCGGTCCTCGGAAGAGGCCTTCATGAGCACCTTTTCGCCAGACCACTCGATCGATGCGCCTACGCCCTTGAAGTCGTAGCGCTGCTCGATCTCCTTCTCGGCCTGGTTGAGCGCGTTGGCAGCCTCTTGCTTATCTACCTTGGAAACAATGTCAAACGATGAATCAGCCATGGGAGAAGTCTACCTACCGGCCGAGGCGGGACGGGCGGTGGAGGAGCGGATAAGCAGCTCTACCTTCCACTCTTTGTTCTCTTCAACGTTGGTTGGCTCCTCGTCGCCCTCGCCCTCGAGCACGGCAAGCAGGGTTTCGGCGGCGTGGCGTCCCTGGCCGCGCACATCTTGGTTGATGGTGCTGAGCCCAAAGAACTCGCTCATGTCGTGGTTGTCCATGCCAATCACGCTCACATCCTCAGGAACTCGAAGCCCCAGGTCCTTTGCCGCCATGATGGCACCGAAGCCCATTTCATCGGAGGCGCACACAACGGCGGTTGGTGCGTTGCGTGGGTCGCCAAGCACCTGCTTCGCTGCGTGATAGGCGCCTTGAATGGTGAAGTCTGCCGGCACAAACCAGGTTGGGCGCACGGCCAGGCCGGCATCGGTGAGGGCCTTCTCGTAGCCCTCGTGGCGCAGGCTTGGCTGCATGAAGTGCATTTCGGTTGGTGGCAAACCACCGATGTTGGCGATGCGGGTGTGGCCGAGGCTGATTAGGTGTTCGGTTGCCAGGTAGGCGGCCGAGAAGTCGTTGATGGAGAGGGTGCGCATTCCGCGAATGGAGCCACCGATGCCAACCACTGGCTTTCCGGTGCGGTTTAGGGCTTCGAGCTCCACTTCGAGCGGCTTTACAGCAACGCAGAGAACTCCGTCCACGCGCTTGCGAAGCAGAAAGTCGTTGAAGATCTTGGAGCGCTGACCCTCCGATTCGCCCAGGTTGTAGAGCGTTAGGTCGTATCCGCGCTCAATGAGCACCTTCTCGATTGCCTCGAGTGCAACGCTGAAGAACCAGCGGTCCACAAATGGCAACACCACACCGATGTTGCGGTGGCGGCCGGTGGCCAGGGTGTACGCCGATGAACTGGCAACATAGCCAAGTTCCGTTGCCGCGCGCTTTACCTTGTCGCGAGCGCGCTCCGATACGTGATCCTTGCCGCTGAGAGCGCGGGAAACGGTTGCAGTGGATACACCTGCAAGTCTTGCAACGTCTTCGATACCAACCATGTCGTTTTCCTGTAAATCGTTAGCGAAAATGTAAACCGTCTTACAAAGTTATCTAGGCGATAGGCCAAACCACGCGGTTTGTCCGGAATCGAAGCCAAGTTGTAATAAAGCGCTTACATGCCTTGAAACCACCGATTTTGGGGCAACCCCGCCAATAAGGTATGGTTAAACGGTTGCTCTGCAACAAAGGCAAGTTACCCAAGCGGCCAAAGGGATCTGACTGTAAATCAGCCGGCTCAGCCTTCGGGGGTTCGAATCCCTCACTTGCCACAAATTAAACGCCCCGGCTCGGGGCGTTTTTTGTTTCCAGCGAGAGACGTGGGGCATGCCACAGGTGCTATTTGCAAGACTAAAAGTACAAAGTCTGTGAATCGCCCCAAGAAACAAGGGTTAGCCGTAGATATGCCGCTTTTGGCTGACCAATGCAGGCGTTAGAGGTTTACGAGAGGCACATTCAGGTGCTTTAATTAGATTCAAGGGTAACTATGGGGCGAGTCGTCCCTAAACATCACAGGAGCTTCACGCATGGACGAACAATTCACCGGCACGAACACCGCAGCAAAGGCGGTGGTTAGTCGTCGCACCTTGGTGAAGGCCGCCGCATGGTCTGCGCCGGTTGTGGCATTGGCCGTGGCCGCTCCGGCCGCAAGCGCAAGCGCGAAGGACGTAACAGCCCTTACCGTGACTTCATCGATGACGTCCTCAAACTATGCCAGCGGTCTCGGAACTCCGATCATGACCACCCCAACTGCTGCAGCCAGCACCGTCACCTACACAACGGCCAAGCCTCATGGTCTTGTCGCTGGTGACACCGTGCACATCAACGGCCTTAGCGTTGCTGGCTACAACCAGACCGCACCCGCAGCAGGAAACGTGGCATCGGCCCCGACCTCCACAACTTTTACCATCTCTAACGCCACCACCGGAACCGCAACCTTCGGTTCCCGTGCCATCACAGCCGCGACGGGCTCCACTCCTACTGGCTACATTGTTGCCAGCTTTGGTGCGGCGCACGGTCTGACGGTTGGGCAGACCGTCTTCATCGCCGGACTTACCGCGGCAAGCAGCGGTGGCTTTGTGGTAACGCAGTCCAACAACACTGCCAGCGCTGTTGGTGGTTTGGCCGCATACAGCATCAAGTTCTACTCGGGTGAAACCGGCGCGACTTCAAAGATTGCCTCTTTCTCTGTGCCTATCCAGACCGTCACCACGAACGCCACCACCACCACGCTCACCACCGGTGCTCACACATTCATGCCTGGCCAAAGCGTGACCATCAGCACTGTTCTACCTAACACTTACCAAGGTACAAAGACCATCACCGCGGTCACCGCAACCACAATCAGCTTCGCCGGTGCCACCAACGGTAACGTCACCACCGCCGGCACCGTAACAGGTGCATGGATTACCGGCGGCGTTGCCACCAAGGTCCAGACCCAATACTTCTGGGTTGGTTCGTCGCCAAGTTACATTGCCACTACTGCCAGCTGGCAGGACAACGTTGGTCCGTACGACTGGAACACGGAAAGCATGAAGGTGGTATACCAGTTTGCCGCCAACAACGGAAACGCCGGCTATGTGCCGGAAATCACGCTCTACAAGTTGGCAGACAGCGATAAAACCAACGCGATCGCAACGAGCAGCACGCTCCCATCCGGTGCTAGTGCTCTTGCTGACGCCGATGTTGTGACTTCGGATGCGGGTGCCACTTGGACCGTTGATGGAGCAACTCCTGGCGCGTCAACTTTCACAAGCACCTCGGTAAACCCGGTAAAGGTAACGTTCTATTCGGACCTGCCTTACTACGTCACGGCAGCGAATTCGATTGTTTACCTGCCTCGCGTTGGTATCAAGGTGCGTTTTGCTGGACCAACCTCGGGATTCAAGATTTTCACCAACTCGGTGGCTTGGTCTACCCCAAACCGACTCACTTCGGTTATGACTCAGTCGACCGCGGGTACTTTCTAGTCTCTAAAGGTTTTGGCCCCTCACCCGTATAGGTGAGGGGCCAAAACCTTTAAGCGTGCCTTTAGGCTACGGCTTGCTCTTGAACCGAGCCGGAATTGCTGCATCGATGAATGGCAGCAGCTGCCTAGCGAAATCGCCACTCACATGGCTGTAATCGCGGTAAACGGTGACGCCGTTGATTATGGCAGGGCACTCGTGAGGGCAGAACAGGGGGTGGAAGTCGGCAACCGACACACCCGGAATCTGGTGCACCGTTCTCGGCAGGATATCCGCCGGCACCATTGCCTTCGAGTAAGGCAGGCGGCAGGCGCGCTCGGCCAGCTTGCCCCACTTGGTGATGCAGTTCTCAAAACCGAGGGCAGGTTTCGGGTTATCCGAGATAACCAGCCACTGGCTGCCGCGCTGGGTCTGTGAGAGCACGGTTGCCTTGAACGCCTGCGCCATCTGCTTATTCGCGTGCGAAACGAATGCCGAGTTTGAGTTGATTATGAGGTCAAACTTTGGGTTGCCGGCGAAGTGCTTCTCGAGAGCCCTGTTCCAACTGCGGCAGGAGTAGTCCGGGTGCAATTTGATGGGGTAGAGATCGTGATTGGCAACCGTGCAGGCGCTCTTAGAGATGTAGGTGACCTTCCAGTGGTACCTAAATGCCAAAACATCTAGAGGCGAGAAATACTGGCGCATGTGAGAATCGCCAATGAAGGCAACGTTCCAGTAGCCCTTGCGGTCGCCCTTATTGCAGGCCTTAAAGCCCCAGCCGTCCTTCACCACTAGGCAGGTGTCGCGCTCAACCTTGTTCCAGTTAACCTTGGATGGGTCGTCGAGCGTGTTTGCCGTGGCAGGCGCGGCCAGGCCCGCAGGCGCCAACAGAGCGGCTAAGGCAAGCGCGAGAAAGACTCGGGATAACTTCAAACTTGAATCCATACGGTTTGGTCGGCGGCCAACGCGTGGCCCCGCTGCATTCCGTAAAGGCTGCTGGCAATGATCTCGCCGTCTGGCAGGGCAATCGCTTCGTTACCGAAGTTGTGAATTACAAGAATATCGCCATTGCGGTAGCCCAGAACAGTGGGGCTCAGGTAATTCACAAGCCACTCGAAGGATCCCTCGCCAAGCTTCAGGCTCTTTCGCAACGCCAAGGCGCTCTTGTACATCTCGAGAGTCGACTCCGGGTTACCAACCTGGAGGTCGCGCGAGTATTCGCCGTAGATATCGGGTTGAGGCAACCAAGCAGCGCCCGTTGCGTTGAAGCCGTTGGCGGCACCCTTCCCGGCTTCCCAAGGCAGCGGCACGCGGCAGCCATCACGGCCAACGCGCTTGCCCGCGGTGCGGAAGAAGGTTGGGTCTTGACGGAACTCGGGAGCCAAAGTGGTGTGCTCCGGAAGGCCAAGTTCCTCGCCCTGGTAGATGTACGCCGAACCCGCAAGGCCCAGCATGAACAGGGTGGCGCCACGTGCGCGGCGCAGGCCGAGTTCGCGGTCCGGCTGTGGGTCGCCAGGGCCAACACCATCGCTGTCGGTTGGCTTGATCTTCAACCCGCCAAAGCGGCTCGCGTGACGAATGACATCGTGGTTGTTGAGCACCCAGGTGCTAGGGGCGCCAACGCCATCGAAGGCCGAGAATGACTCATTGATGTTGTCGAAGAGCTCCTTGGCATTCCACTGGCTGTTCAGGAAGCGGAAGTTGAAGGTCTGCTGGAACTCATCGGGGCGCACCCACAGGGCCATGAAATCTAGCGGAAGCACGTAGGCCTCGCCGCACATGGCGCGGTCGCCATCGTAGCTGTTTAGAATCTCGCGCCAGCGGCGGAAGATGGGGTGAACCTCCTCCTGGAACCACATCGGTGGGGCTGCTTCGCCTTCGATGAAGCCCGCGCCCGCGCGCTCCAGATCCGGATGGTCCGGTAGCCCTGCGGCCTTGGCCATTGCGTGAGGCTGGTCTACGCGGAATCCATCCACGCCGCGGTCCAGCCAGAACTTTAGGATTTCCTCGAAGGCCTCTTGAACGGCGGGGTTTGCCCAGTTGAGGTCTGGCTGGGTGGAATCGAACAGGTGCAGGTACCACTGGCCGCCCGTGCCATCGGGGTGAGCTGTGCGGGTCCAGGCCGGGCCACCGAAGAGGCTCAGCCAGTTGTTTGGAGGCAGTTCTCCGTTGACTCCCCGACCATCCTTGAAGTGGTAAAACTCACGCTCTGCCGAACCTTCGTGGCTGGCAAGCGCCGCCTGGAACCAAGCGTGCTCGCTCGAGGAGTGGTTTGGAACGAGGTCGATCAGAACCCGTAGCCCCAGCTGGTGGGCGCGCTCCAGCATCGCGTCGAAGTCGGCAAGGGTTCCGAATAGCGGGTCTACATCGCAGTAATCCGAGACATCGTAGCCGGCATCCTTCTGCGGCGAACGGTAGAAGGGACTGAGCCAGACGGCATCGATACCTAGGCTGGCCAGGGATTCGAGTCGCGAGGTGATGCCGGGTAGGTCGCCCATGCCATCGCCGTTTGAGTCGGCGAAGCTGCGCGGATAGATCTGATAAATGACGCCGCTGCGCCACCATTCGCCGCCGGCCTTGGCCTCGTGGCTTACTCCCGAACCCCAGTTCACGGTGTCTCCTTAGAGTTTGATCCAAACGGTGTTGTCGTGTTCCAGCTCGCCCTCGATGCTGAGATCGTGCTGTGTGGTAACCAGAATCTCACCCGCGGGCAGGACAACTGGTTCCGGGCCGAAGTTGGTTAGAACCAGAACTCCGTTGTTGGTGTACGCGAGGGTGTTTTTGTCCTGGAAGTGCTCGGCCCAGGCAAACTCGCCAGCACCCATTGAGAATAGCTTGCGTTCCTTCAGCAGGCGCTTGTAGAGCTCGAGCGTAGATCCGGCCACGCCCTCCTGCTTATCGCGCGCCAGAACGCGGTATGCGCCCGGCTGCGGAAGCCAAGAGGCGCCGTTGGTGGAGAAGCCGTTTGCTGCGTTTGCTCCACCCTCCCAAGGCAGTGGAACGCGGCAGCCATCGCGGCCAACGCGCTCGCCATTGGTGCGGAAGAAGGTTGGATCTTCGCGGTATTTACCTTCTAGGGTGGTGTGCTCAGGCAGGCCGAGCTCCTCGCCCTGGTATATGTAGGCCGAACCCGGCAGGCCGAGCATGAAGGCGCTCGCGGCACGAGCCTTGCGCAAGCCCATGGCCTCATCTGGCTGAGGGTAGTTAGGGCCGATGCCGTCGCCAGGCTTAGGGATAGAGCCCTCGTAGCCGTAACGGGTTGCGTGACGTACCTGGTCGTGGTTGCTGAGCACCCAGGTGGAGCTTGCGCCAACCTTGCCGTATTCCAGCAGCGATGCGGTCACGATGCGCTTTAGAGCCTCGGCCTCGAACGGGGTAGCCATGTAGTCGAAGTTGAACGACTGGTGGTACTCGTCGGGGCGCACCCACATTGCAAGACGAGGGAGCGGACTCATCGATGCCTCTGCGCAGAAAGCGCGGTCGTCAAACTCGTCTAGCACACGGCGGAAGCGACGAATGAAGTCGTGCACGCCTGGCTGACCCCAGTAGGGAACCCGTTCTTCGGCCTCGGCCATTGTGAAACTGTCGATTGGGATTTCGTTTCCCTTGGCATCGCGCGCGCGGTCATCCGGATAGCCGGCACGCTTGACCATGCCGTGGGCTACGTCAACTCGGAAACCATCCACGCCCTTGGCCAGCCAGAAGCGAAGGATCTCATCGAACTCCTCGGCAACCGCAGGGTTAGCCCAGTTGAGGTCTGGTTGAGTTGAATCGAATAGGTGCAGGTACCAGTCGCCCGCGCTGCCATCGGTGTTTGTGGTGCGGGTCCAGGCGGGGCCGCCAAAGATGGACTGCCAGTTGTTTGGCGGCAGCTCGCCGTTTTTTCCCTTGCCAGGCACAAAGTGGTAATAGTCGCGTTCGGCAGAGCCTGGTTGCGCACCGATGGCAGCCTGGAACCAGACGTGCTGGTCCGAGGTGTGGTTCGGAACGATGTCCACGATGATTTTGATGCCGAGCGTCTTTGCCTTGGCAATCAGAGCCTCGAAATCCGCATTGGTGCCAAACAGCGGATCGATCAGTCGGTAGTCGCTGATGTCGTAACCGGCGTCCTTTTGAGGGCTCTTGAAAAATGGCGAAAACCAGATTGCATCGATGCCAAGGCTGGCGAGCGAGTCTAGGCGTTCGGTTACGCCAACTAGGTCACCGATGCCGTCGCCATTGGCGTCGGCGAAGCTGCGCGGGTAGATCTGATAGATGACCGCGGTGCGCCACCATTCCGCGTTTTCGCGGGCGGCGTGGATGATTGGCGAGATCGACATAGATTCCACTTTAAGTGAGTTCAATGGTTTGTTTCAGGCGCTCGCGGGATATAACCGCTTGCAATTGCAGTATTTCCAAACTCGCGAAAATTGTAAGCGTTTACAGTTGGCGAGGACGTTAACTTTTTGCTGGGATCGCCTGAACCCCTTTATTTGCCTATGTTTAGTTTTGTAACCTAACCGTTATCAAAAAACAGGCTTTGTAATTTGACGCAAGCGTTTACAGAGGAGTTACCTAATTACAGGCTTGTTTACAAGTCTTCCAGTCATGGAATTTCTCGAAAGGTATCCAATGAAGAATCTGAAGCGTGGCGTCGCAGCAGCCGCCGTCGCTGCAGTAGCGGCAGCGTCCTTCGCTCTCGCTGCTCCAGCCCAGGCCGCTGGCAGCACCGTTACCATCTGGGGCGACCAGAACACCCACGATGCCATCTGGCCATCGCTGAACAAGTGGGCTAAGGCAAGCAAGATCACCGTTAACTACGTGGTCAAGGACTTCGGTCAGCTTCGCGCTCAGTCGATCACCGCAATCCCAACCGGCTCGGGCCCAGACATCATCGCTGGTGCACACGACTGGACCGGCAAGCTTCTCGGCGCAGGTGTTATCGCTCCTGTAAGCCTCGGCGCAAACGCCAAGAGCTTCAGCAAGTCGGCTCTCTCGGGCTTCCAGGTTTACGGCAAGCAGTACGGTGTACCAGCTTGGACCGAGAACATCGCTCTGGTTTACAACAAGACCAAGGCTGCAACCCCAGTTAAGACTGGTGCAGACTTCGCTGCAGCAATCGCTGCTGGCAAGGTTGAGGTTGGCTTCGGTGCAACCAGCGGTGACCCATACCACTTCGCAGCGCTCGACACCTCGTTCGGTCTTTCGCAGTACAAGCGCCTCAACGGTGCCTGGACCACCCAGATCGGTGAAGGCGGCACCAACGGTGCTAAGTTCGCTAACTGGCTGGCTTCGGACAACGGCGGTAAGGCACTTAACAGCGGTAACAACGGCGACTGGTCGACCCTCGTTGGTCAGCTCCAGGACCCAAACAGCCCTGTTGCTTACTGGATCACCGGCCCATGGGCGATCAGCGCTCTTGAGCAGGACGGCGCTTACGGCAAGCCTGCTGTAAAGACCACCGCACTAACCGCAGCAAACATCGGTGTGGCTTCGTTCCCATCGATCGGCGGCTCGACCGTTCACCAGTTCTCGGGTGTACGCGGTTACTGGGAGTCCGTAAAGGTTCCTCACTCGGCTAAGGCCCTGGTTGTTGGTAAGGTACTCGGTTACCTCGCTAGCCCAGCTCACCAGCTCGCTGTGTACAACCTCAAGAAGAACATCCCTGCAAACCAGGTTGCACTGAAGAGCGTTAAGGACCCAATCCTTCTCGGCTTCGGTAAGGCTGGCGTGAACGCATACCCAATGGCTTCCTTCGTATTCCAGGACAACACCTGGAGCACCCTGGGCAAGGCTGAGGCTGCAATCATCTCGGGCAACACCGACAGCAAGACCCCTGCCGACTTCTGGCAGGCTGCTATCGACACCCTGCAGTCGACCATCGACAACAGCTAGTCGTATCTAGATAAAGGAAAGGTCAGAATCTTCGGATTCTGACCTTTCCCTAATCTGGGAGCAAAACCTAAAGCCCTTACATTGGGCCAAAACTTACAGACCAGGCAATGACGCCCTCGAAGGTCGCTAGATTTACAGTGCAACAAATCGCAAGGAGCATCACCCGATGGCCAAATCAGCCCTAAAGCAGCAGCTAACGCCGGAGCAAAAGGCCCGCGCTAAGGCTCGCGCCAAGCAAGCAAGAATTCTCGAAGGCGGTCACCCTAGCCTCCGCGGAATCGTATTCAAGATCATCCTGTTGGCCATCCTGGATGCCGCAGCGATGTTCGCTGCACTGCTCCTGGTTGCGAAGCACCAGTGGACCTATCTCGTACCACTCGTGGTCATCACACTGCTCCTCAACTGGATTTACCTGCGCAAGGGCCACCTGCCTGCCAAGTATCTTGCGCCAGGAGTAACGCTCCTCGTTCTATTCCAGATCTCGATCGTGTTCTTCTCCGGATACATCGCGTTCACCAACTACGGCGCGCTGCACAACGGCAGCAAGCAGGACGCAATCGACTCCATCACGCTGTCTTCCACAGTCACCGATGACGCCGCACCGTTCATGTACGCAGTTCCGGTGTACAACCCTAAGCACAACAACTCAATCGAGTTCCTGGCTACCGACACAACCGACCCGGCCAACCCCGTTTACTACATCGGTGGCAGCAACTGGAATACCGAGAAGTGGCACCAGCTTTCAGCTACCGAAGTTGCAACCCTGAAGTTAGGTCCTGCCGTTGACGGCACTGAGATTGCCGTGGGCATGACCGGCTTCAAGGCCATGACCATGGACCAGCAGATCAACGACCAGGCTCAGCTTTCGAGCCTCCAGGTTCCGCTAGGCCCAAGCCTCACCAAGGGCTGGATGGCGCTTGACCCATCGGCAACCGGTGTACAGCGCACCTACTACGACGCCGTCTACAATGCCAAGAAGGACGCCTTCATTCGTCAGAGCGACGGCCGCGTGTTCTACGCCGATGAGAGCATCGGATTCTTCGATGCAAAGAAGGGTGACGCACACTCCGAGCGCCTCAGCGACACCGGTTGGCGCGTAAACATCGGCATGGGTAACTTCAACCGAATCTTCGGCGACAAGAGCCTGCAGAAGCCACTTATCGGTATCTTCTCCTGGACCATCATCTTCGCCCTAACATCGGTGCTTTCCACCTTCGTTCTTGGTTTGGCACTCGCACTGCTATTCAACGACGACCGCATCCGTGGCAAGAAGATCTACCGCTCCATCATGATCCTGCCGTACGCGTTCCCTGCGTTCCTCTCCGCCTACGTGTGGAAGGGTATGTTCAACACCAACAGCGGCTTCATCAACACCACAATCCTGAACCTGCCAAAGGGTCACATGATTGAGTGGCTCACGCAGCAGGGTCCGGCACGATGGGCAGTTCTGCTGTGTAACCTGTGGCTCGGCTTCCCATACATGTTCCTGATCTCCACCGGTGCCCTGCAGGCAATCCCGGGTGAGCTCACTGAGTCTGCGATGATTGACGGCGCCACCGCGTGGCAGCAGTTCCGTCTGATCAAGCTGCCACTGCTACTCATCTCGCTGGCACCGCTGCTGATTTCCTCGTTCGCATTCAACTTCAATAACTTCACGGTGATTTATCTGATAACCGGCGGTGGTCCGTCGGGTGATCCATCGCTGAGAGTTGATGCCGGCGGTACCGACATCCTGATCTCGTTCGTTTACAAGATCGCGTTCTCCACGGGTGTTGGCGCCGACTACGGTCTGGCCTCCGCCTTCTCTATCCTCATCTTCTTCATCGTCGGTGGAATCTCGTTCTTCGGCTTCCGTCGCACCCAGTTCCTGGAGGACCTCGCATAATGACCGACGCAACCGAAACCCGCGTTATCAAGCACCCAAAGATGTCTCCTGCCAAGTGGGTTCGCACCCTCGGCTGGAAACACCTGGTGGGTCTGGTGGTTTGCCTCTACGCAACCTTCCCAATCCTTTACGTAATGAGTACCGCGCTCTCTAAGAGCGGCACCGTCACCTCGGGAATCCTCTTCAGCGAGTTCTACACCGGTAACTTCACCGCGTTGTTCGACCCTAAGAATCAGCACGACCGCCCATTCACCCAGTGGGTAATCAATACCGTCACCATCGCGTCCATCAACGCCTTCTGCTCGGTATTCATCTCGGCACTGGCAGCCTACGCGTTCTCGCGCATGCGCTTCGCCGGTCGTCGCGGTGGCCTGATGACCCTGATCCTGGTTCAGATGTTCCCATCGATGCTTGGTCTGGTTGCAATCTACGGTCTGCTCTCTGAGATGACCAAGTACTTCCCACCACTTGGTCTTGGCTCTCTCGGTGGTCTGATCATGATCTACCTCGGTGGCTCGCTCGGTGGTGGAACCTACCTCATGTACGGCTTCTTCAACACCGTTCCTAAGGAGCTAGACGAAGCTGCCAAGATCGACGGTGCAACCCACACCCAGATCTACTTCGGCATCATCCTGCGCCTGGTGGCTCCGGTTCTTGCGGTGCAGGCACTGCTGTCGTTCATCGGTACCGTAAGCGACTACATCCTGCCTTCGGTTGTCTTCAACAAGCCCGAGCAGTACACTCTCGCAGTTGGTTTGCAGTTCTTCATCGACCAGCCGTATTCGCAAAACTGGGCAATGTTCTGTGCCGGTGCAATCATCACTGCAACCCCGGTTGTTGCACTGTTCATGTTCCTGCAGCGCTTCATCACCAGTGGTCTAACTGGTGGAGCAGTAAAGGGTTAGTAAGTTGGCAAAGCTCTCATCGCTTCCGCTCGGGCTGCGCCCGCACCATGATGGCTCGGCACTCTATGTGTCGAACCAGAAGCCAAAGCTTCTCGACAAGGTAAAACTTAGGATTCGCATTCACGAGTCCCTGGGCGAGATCAAGCAGGTGCAGGCGCGCTTCAGCGAGAGCGGTGAGGCTTTCCCAACCCCGCCATCGAAAGTTGTTAAAAAGGCTGATGGCTGGACCTGGTACGAGTCCACCATCGTGATGCACAACCCGCAGGTTAACTACCGCTGGGTGATTATTCTCTCCGATGGCCGCCAGCTCACCTACAACGCGATCGGTCTGTTTGAGATTGAGCAGCCGGACATCAACGACTTCCGCATCAACGTTTTCTCGAGTGCGCCAAAGTGGGGTCCGAGTTCGGTGATGTACCAGATTTTCCCAGACCGCTGGGCCCGTTCGGCAGCAGCCGATAAGCACAAGACGCCGGCCTGGGCGATTCCTGCGGCCTGGGGCGACGAGGTCATTGGCTCTGGCCCGGGAACATCCGAGCAGTTCTTCGGAGGCGACCTCTGGGGTGTAATCGATCACCTGGATCACCTCAAGAAACTGGGTGTGACCCTCATCTACCTAACCCCAATCTTCCCTGGGCAGTCGAACCACCGTTACGACGCATCCTCGTTCAACGAGGTGGACCCACTACTCGGTGGCAACAAGGCGCTAACCGCGCTGATCGAGGCGGCACACAAGCGCGGCTTCAAGATCATCGGTGACCTCACCAGTAACCACAGCGGCAACGGACACGAGTGGTTCAAAGCCGCCTACGGCCACCCCGGCGCCCCCGAGAGCGAGTTCTACTACTTCAGCGAGGGCAACACCAAGTACGACAGCTGGTTCGGTGTTCCGAGCCTGCCAAAGTTCAACTGGAAATCGCAGGAGCTGCGTAAGCGCTTCATCGACGGCAAGACCTCAGTTGTTGCCAAGTGGTTGAAGAGCCCATTCGGCTTCGATGGCTGGCGAATCGACGTGGCGAATATGACTGGCCGCATCCGCGATGAGGACTGGTACGCGGATGTAGCCAACACCGTGCGCAAGACAATGGTGGAGGTAAACCCGGACACCATCATGCTCGGTGAGTACACGGGCGATGCCGCCTACGAGGTGCAGGGTGACGGTTGGCAGGGAGCCATGACTTACGCAAACTTCACCCGCCCGCTGTGGCGCTGGATGTTTGACCTGGGCAAGCAGGAGAACTACCTGCAGAACATGGGCTACATCGGCCGTGCCGAGAGCGCAGCCGAGTTTGTTGAAAGCCACACCAAGTTTGCTGCTGCCTTCCCTTGGCATGTGCGACTAAACAACATGAACGCGCTAAATACTCACGACACCCCGCGCTACAAGAGCTACACGCTGCCTGGCGCGCAGAAGGTGGCAGCCGGCATGCAGTTCACCTTCCCGGGTATTCCAGTTGTCTGGGCCGGAGACGAATTTGGCCTGGATGGATTCAACGGCGAGAAGTCCCGTACCCCAATTCCTTGGAACGACGAACGCCCAAGCGACCGCTCGATGATCGAGGTTTACGCCGAGCTAGCCGCGCTTCGCAAGAAGTTCGGCTCGTTGGTTGATGGCTCGCTACGCTTTGTCTACGCGGATGACGAGACCGTTGCCTACGTTCGTGAAGGCAAAAAGGAAACCATGCTCGTTGTTGCCAGCCGCGGTAAGGCAAAGGGCATCGAGATTGACCTAACCGCAGTTCCGGGGATTGCATCAGCAAACTTGGTATACGGCGATGCCAAGCTCAAGGCGGGCAAGAAGAAGGTTTCCCTCGAAGCCCACAAGATGGCCTTTGCCGTCTGGCATTTGCCAGCGGCTTAGAAAAGTGCTATTCTCTAAAGGTTGCCTAAACGACAGCTTTGCTAGAGATTAGTCACACGCCCTGATAGCTCAGTGGTAGAGCACTTCCATGGTAAGGAAGGGGTCGCGAGTTCAATCCTCGCTCGGGGCTCGGATATTCCGAGCAATCGGAGATCTAGCCGGATACGGTTTCGGCTGGGTAGCTCAGGTGGTTAGAGCACACGACTCATAATCGTGGGGTCGCGGGTTCGAGTCCCGCCTCAGCTACAAAAAACCCTCAGATTTTCATCTGAGGGCATTTTTGTTTAAGGGTGGTTTTGGCTAGAAGGCACCGGTACCTGCCGGGCTGCCCCAACCGGTTGGGCCATCGAAGCCAATGCCGGCGGTGCAGAACAAAAGAACCTGGCAATGGCCGTTGCTGCCGCCGGTTACATCGTGCAGCGCGGAGCGGTTGCTCCACAGGTACGCACCCGCTGAAGACCCGTAGTTGTTCTTCATTGCAAACAAGGCACCGATGATGGGTGCCGCAGCGCTAGTGCCACCGAAGCTGTACCACTGACCATCGAAGGCAACTGATACACCGGTTGCAGGGTCTGCCACGGCAGCTACGTCTACAACCGATTTACCTGGGCAACCGGTGACGGTGCTCTGTTGCCAAACCGCCGGTGGGTTTAGCGAGGAACAACCCGAACCACCGTCGTTCCAAGCCTGTTCGCTGGTCCAGCGATATCCGGCATCGGTGATTAGCGAAGTGCCACCCACCCCGATGACGCTTGGGAAGCTGGCCGGTGCGCTCACACCGTATCCGCTGTCGCCAGAGGAAGCCACAACCGCGATGCCTTTGGCTGCGGCCGCCGCAAATGCCGGTTGCTTCGAAGAGTTGACATCGGGGCCACCGTAGGAATTGCTGATTGCGGCTACTCCACCAAAGTTGGCGGCCGTAGCAACGGAGGCATTTAGGTCTGCAAAGTTGGCACTCTTGGCCTCAACAAGGAGGATGCTGCAGTGAGGGCAAACCGCACTAGCCATTTCAACATCGAGGGCTATCTCCTGGGCCCAACCGGAATCGGTTGTTGCCGGGGATTGGTCCACAACGCCATCCTGGTTTACCTGAACGAAGCAGGGGTTTTTGCCGGCGGGAAGGGCTGAGATCTGCACGCCATCGGTGCCGCACTGGTCTATACCGGGCAAGGCGTACATTTTGCGATACGCCGTGACATCCGAGAACGCCGTGCCCGAGTGCATTGCATCGACGATTGCAATCACCTTGTACCTCGCGCCGAGCGCGGTGATTTTGTAGGCGTGGCGAAGGGCGTTGGCCCCAAATGAGGTGCCCACCATCGGTGAGACCGAGTGCTGAAGCATGCCGTTTACGAAGAAACTGCGCTTGATTGCAAGGCAACTTACCCGACCGCGTTTGGCTTTGCCACAGGCCGACTGATCCTTGTAACTGGCGTGCTTAGCCTGTACTACCGAATGGGCAGGGGCTGACGCCTTGGCTCCGCCGGAGGGCAGAGAGAACACTATTACACCGGCTATTGCGCTCGCGAGGAGTCGCTTCAATTTGAGATTAGTCATGAACCCAAGTGAGCCAGCCGGTAACCCCAAAATGGCTGGGCGAGGGGCAAACTGTGAATAAATGCGACAAACTTATCCTGTGGTAAATCCAAACGTTCAGGGCAAGCAGTATCCCGCAACCGCACCGTATCTGGTGGGTCGGGAAAAAATCCGCGAGTTCGCCCACGCGGTTAAGTCAACTTCGGCAACCAACCTAGATCTCTTCGCTGCGCAGGCCGCAGGCTACGAGGACCTGGTTGCCCCGCCAACTTTTGCCGTGGTCATACAGGAGCGCAGCCTCGCAGCGGTGCTAGCCGACCCAGAGGCAGACATCGACTTCTCGCGTGTAGTTCACGGCGACCAGCGCTTCAGCTACGTTCGCCCAATTGTGGCCGGCGATGAACTCACCAGCGTACTTACGGTTGCATCGGTGAAAAGCCTAGGGGCTCACAGCATGGTGACCTTTGAAACCAAGATTTTTGATGTCGAGCAAAACCTAGTGTGTACTGCGATGAGCACACTCGTGGTTAGAGGTGACGAGTAATGACTATCAAGTTTGAAGACCTCGAAGTGGGCGCAGCCATTGGCAGCCTCGAATTTCTACTCACTCGCGATAGCCTCGTTCGCTATGCCGGCGCCAGTGGCGACTTCAACCAGATTCACTACCGTGACGACGTTGCCGCCGAAGTAGGGCTACCTGGAGTGCTTGCACACGGCATGCTCACCATGGGTGCCGCCGTTCAGGTTGCAGTGAATTGGGTTGGCGACAGCGGACGAATCGCCGACTACCAGGTGCGTTTCACAAAGCCTGTTGTGGTTCATCCCCAGGATGGAGCAGTGCTAGTGGTTTCGGGCAAGATCGGTGCTCTAAACGCCGAAGAGCGAACCGCACGCGTTGACATCAGCGCAATTTTCAATGAAACCGCGGTGCTTGGTAAGGCCCAGGCTGTGGTTCGTTTCTAGCCGCTGATGCAACCCGAACTCTCTCAGTTCACCACTATCGGTGTGGGCGGAGTCCCTGAGCGTCTCCGCGTAGGAACCACCAGCGATGAACTTGTGGCGCAGGCCCTCGAAATGTGGAGCGAAGCCGACCAGTGGCTTGCGCTTGGCGGCGGCAGCAACGTTGTGATCGCCGATGACGTGCCGAACCTTCAGGTGCTTCGTGTAGCCAGCCTGGGTGTTGAGAGCGCCATAACCCCGAGCGGGTCGGTGCTTCTTAAAGTTCAGGCCGGCGAAAACTGGGATGATCTGGTGGCCGGAACGGTTGCGGCCGGGCTCGCCGGTTTGGAGGCGCTCAGCGGGATTCCCGGCAGCGTTGGCGCAGCTCCGATTCAGAACATCGGTGCCTACGGTGCCGAGGTTGCGCCGCTGATTCGTCGAGTGGGCTTCCTCGACTACCTCACTGGTGAGGTGGAGGAACTTGACGCAAGCGAACTTGGATTCGGCTACCGCGACAGTATTTTCAAGCGCGGCAAGCAGGGCGTTGTGCTCTGGGTTGAGTTGGAACTGCAGAACCAAGGGGGAATGAGCCTGCCGATTGCTTTTGGACAGCTCGCAACCGCACTTGGTGTTGACTCAGGTGCCCAACTCCCGGTTGCCCAGGTGCGCGAGGCCGTTCTGGCGCTACGGGCAGCCAAGGGCATGGTGCTCATCGCGGGGGATACCGACACCGCCTCTTGCGGTTCGTTCTTCACAAACCCGGTGGTATCGGCTCGTCACGCGCGCTCACTTCCAGCTGAGGCACCCAAATTCGAAACCACCGATGACGATGGCGCGACCGTAAAGCTGAGTGCTGCGTGGCTCATTGAACACGCGGGAATCCATAAGGGATTCCGATTGGGGCAATCTAGGGCAGCCGTTAGCGGCAAGCACACACTTGCCATCACCAACTTAGGCGGCGCAACTGCAGCCGAAGTCGTTCAGTTGGCCGAGTTCATTCAGATTCGGGTTTCAAACCAATTTGGGGTGAACCTTCAGCCGGAAGCCAATTTGGTTGGGTTCTAGACAGAAAAAATCCGCCGGGGCAGATCGCCCAGGCGGATTTTTTGCAGATTTAGGCAAACAGTTTTTGTAGGCGCTGGATTCCCTCAAGCAGCTGGGCATCACCCAGAGCATACGAGAGGCGCACGTAACCCGAAGGGCCGAAAGCCTCGCCTGGGACCAGCGCTACCTCTGCAGCGTCGAGCATGTAGTCGCATAGCTCGAGCGAGGTGTTGATCTGCTTTCCGCCCCATTCGCGGCCGAGCAGAGCCGATACATCCGAATAAACGTAGAAAGCGCCCTGCGGCATCGGGGCCATCCAGCCGTCAATCTTGTTCAGCTCGGCAACGGCAAGCTTGCGGCGGCGGTCGAAGGCGTCGCGCATGGCGAGAACTTCATCCTGCGGGCCAGTCAGAGCCGCGATTGCTGCGCGCTGCGAGATGTTAGATACGTTGCTGGAAAGGTGGCTCTGCAGGTTGCCCGCGGCCTTCATGGCGTCGGCTGGGCCGGCCATCCATCCCAGGCGCCAGCCGGTCATTGCGTAGGTCTTGGCAACGCCGTTCACCAAAATGGTGCGGTCGATCATCTCAGGCACAACCTCGGTAACGCTGTAGGCCTTGAGGCCGTCGTAGGTGAGGTTCTGGTAGATCTCATCGGTGATGATCCACAGGCCGTTCTCGTAAGCCCACTTGCCAATGGCCTCAACCTGCTCGCGGCTGTAAACCGAACCGGTTGGGTTGGAAGGCGACACGAACAGCAAGACCTTGGTGCGCTCGGTGCGCGCGGCCTCCAGCTGGTCCACGGTAACAAGGTAGTTCTGGTCGCTGCCAGCAAATACCTCTACCGGAACACCGCCGGCCAGGCGAATCGCCTCGGGGTAGGTGGTCCAGTAAGGAGCTGGCATCAGCACCTCGTCGCCAGCATCCACGATGGTCGCAAAAGCCTGGTAAACGGCCTGCTTACCACCGTTGGTTACAACGATCTGGCTGGCTGGAATCTCGGTGCCGGAATCGATGAGGGTCTTGTGCGCAATTGCCTCGCGCAGTTCCGGAAGGCCGATTGCCTGGGTGTAGCGGTAATTTTTCGGGTCCTTGACAGCCGCAAGTGCTGCTTCCACGATGTGGGCCGGGGTGGCGAAATCTGGTTCACCAGCGGCATATGAAATGACTGGACGACCCGCGGCCTGCAGGCTCTTGGCCTTTGCATCCACCTTCAGAGTGGCGGATTCGGCGATCGCGGCGATTCGTTTTGAGATACGTGGGAACTCTGGCATGCCTTTAAGCCTACCGCCGCGATGATTGGCCCGAAACTTAGGCTTTGCGATTTGGCTTGGTTTCGCCTATTATTTAGAAAGGTAATTGACAACCTGCCGAGCCTAATCTGGCAAATTCACACTGAAAGATAAAAATCAATCTAGAAGTGTGTCTTCACCGGAACCAGCGAAGCAGCAACGGGTTGTCAACCTCCCTAAAGGGTGGTGGCTCAATTGGTAGAGCAACGGTCTCCAACACCGTCGGTTGCAGGTTCGAGTCCTGTCCGCCCTGCAAAAGGTTTAAACCGAAGGAATGACGATGTCTGACGTTTACGAAACTGCATCTGAGGATGTAGTCGAGTCTGCAAAGGCCGCTAAGGCGGGCAAGCGCAACGCTATTGCGCGCATCGTGTTGTTCTTCACCCAGGTTATGGGCGAACTCAAGAAGGTCACCCGTCCAACTTGGTCTGAACTGCTTAACTACACACTCGTGGTGCTGGCTTTCGTCACCATCATCATGGTTGTCATTTCGGGTCTAGACCTCGCCTTCGCTTGGGCAGTCAACTTCGCTTTCGCGAACCCAACCAACGGCTAATCAAAGTTTCGCCTTTCGGGGCAACACTTCACCCCCTCGGGTGAAAACGACTAATTGTTAGGAAGTAGCACGTGACTGACCTAGAGCGCAACGAAATCGAGGCCCTGGCCCAGATTGAGGACGCCGAAGCGGACGCTGTGATCGCAGAGGCCGACGCCGACA